>Ga0207675_100000179_pt1 | contig 56997 bp, 50 predicted proteins | sample KBSSwiS42_FD_184305 | JGI IMG/M metagenome (GOLD analysis project Ga0207675, IMG submission 184305) | Switchgrass rhizosphere microbial communities from Kellogg Biological Station, Michigan, USA - KBS Switchgrass S4-2 (SPAdes) (version 2) | ecosystem: Host-associated > Plants > Roots >...
CCGAGCTCTCGCAGTCGGGCGTCGCGCAAATCTCTATCGAAACCGCGCAATCGAACCTCGACTGCGCGATCCTCGAGACACTGCCCGGCAAGACGATCATCCTCGGCGTGCTGGATCTGTCGACGCACGCGGTCGAGGAACCCGAGACAGTGGCGGCGCGCATCCGACGTGCGCTGCCCTATGTCGATGCGAAGCGGATCATCGTCGCACCCGATTGCGGGCTGAAATACCTCCCCCGCGAAGTCGCTTTCGGCAAGATGCAGGCGATGGTGGCGGGAACGAAGATCGTGCGGGAGGAGTACACTGCGCCCATCCCGTGACGCACTCGATCGGCACTTGCAGTGCGACGCCGATCAAAACTGGAAAAAGCCATGGCGGTCTACAAATACGCCCAATATCTCGTTCAATCGCAGCACTCGGCGTTCGATACGATTGTGCAGCCCGGGCAGAAATCGCCCTATTCAGGAATCTATCGTTGCGAGGGGTGCGGCGAGAACATCGTTTCTACGCATGGCGAGTCGATGCCGGCACAACATCATTTCGAGCACACCCGCGCACAGGGTGGAATCCTTTGGCGACTGATCGTGTCGACTCGGTAGGCGAACTCGCGAGCGCCCTCCTTGCCGCGGCGATGGAATAGCACGCCGCCCCGTAATTTTTCCACCTCGACTGAACCGCCTGCCCGACGCCCGTCACTTACACCCCAGTCTGGAAACAGGGCGGGCGGACGCGATGATTCTGGTTGCGCATAGTTTCTATCTCCAGCGCGACGCCAAGCAGTTCGAACGGCTGAAGCCGTATCCGCCGCTCACCAGCCTGCTCGCCGCGGCGATTTTGCGCGAGGCGGGGCATGCGGTCGCTCTGTTCGATGCGACATTCGAGGCATCGCCCGACGCTTTTGCGCAGCGGCTCGACGCCGAGCGACCCGAAGTCGTGCTGCTGATCGAGGACAATTTCAATTTCCTCACCAAGATGTGCACCGAGGCGCGGCGCGGCGACGCGCTCGACATGATCGCAGCAGCACGGAACCGAGGCTGCCGCGTCGCGGTCAATGGTCCCGATGCCTCGGATCATCCCGGGCTCTATCTCGCGGCGGGCGCTGATGCCGTGATCGACGGTGAAGGCGAGTTCGGCGTCGTCGAGCTGGTCGCGGCGTTTCGCGATCGCGCGCCGCTCGATCAGGTTTCGGGCTTGCTGCTGGCGGCCGAGGCGGCAGGGCACCGACGCACCCTGCCGCGCCGCCAGCAGCAAGACCTCGACGCCGTGCCGCTGCCGGCGTGGGACCTCGTCGATGTCGGCGCCTATCGTCGCGTCTGGTCGGGCGCACACGGCTATTTCTCGTGGAACATGGCGACTTCGCGGGGCTGCCCCTACAGCTGCAACTGGTGCGCCAAGCCGACGTTCGGCCGGCGATACAGCCAGCGCGCCCCGTCATCAGTCGCCGACGAAATCGCGCGGCTCCGACACGAGGTCCAACCCGACCACATCTGGTTCGCCGACGACATCTTCGGGATGACCGAGCAGTGGATCGTCGATTTCGCGCACGAGCTCGCGCGGCGCGACACGCGCATTCCGTTCATGATCCAGACGCGCACCAATCTGATCGATCCGCGCACCGCCGCGGCGCTCGGTGCAGCCGGCGCAAGCGAAGTGTGGCTCGGGGTCGAATCCGGCTCGCAGCGCATCCTCGACGCGATGGACAAGGGCACGCGCGTCGACGCGACGCGGCTCGCTACCCGGACGCTCAAGGCCGAGGGCATTCGCGTCGGCTGGTTCCTTCAGCTCGGCTATCCGAGCGAGCAATGGGAAGACATCGTGTTGACGCGCGATCTCGTCCACCAGGAGCAGCCGGACGACATCGGCGTCTCGGTCTCCTATCCGCTGCCCGGCACCGTTTTCCACGAGCGCGTGGTCGCCGAGCTTGGCGAACGCCGCAACTGGCGCGACACCGACGATCTCGCGATGCTGTTCCAGGGCACCTTCGCGACGCCCTTTTACCGCATGGTGCGCGATGCGCTCCACGCCGATGTCGCGAGCGGCACGGCCGACGTTGCGGCGTGGCAGCGGCTCGCGCGTGGCGCTTCCTCCTATCGTTCGGCGGAGCCGCTCGGCGGGGCATTGCACGCCGTTTTCGCGGCTGAGGCATGACCGGCGAGCTGCTTCCTGCAGGCGCGGCGTTCGATGCGATCGCCGAAAGCTTCGACGCCCGCTTCGCGCCGTGGCGGAGCGTCGCTGCGCAGCGTCGCGCGGTGCGTGCCGAGTTGGGCGTCGTCTTTCCAGAACCTGCCCGACTGCTCGAGATCGGCGGCGGTACCGGTGAGGACGCGGGCTGGCTGGTCGAGCAGGGGCATTCGGTGCTGCTGACCGATGCTGCGCCGGCGATGGCCGCCGTCGCGGCGCGCAAGCTCGGGTGCGCGACCGAAGCGCTCGCGGCCGAGCAGCTCGGGTTGCTCGCCGATCGCGGCGAGCGGTTCGATGGCGCCTTTTCGAATTTCGCGGCGCTCAATTGCGTTCCCGATCTCGCGCCTGTCGCGCAGGCACTCGGCCGATTGCTGCGCCCCGGCGGGCGCGCGGTGCTGGTGCTGTTCGGCACCTTCTGCCCGGGCGAATGGCTGACCGAAGCCGCACGCGGCCGGTTCGGCAGCATGTTCCGCCGCTCAGCGCGCGGCGATGTACCGGCCAGGCTCGGCGGGCGCCATTTCACGGTGCGCTATCACCGCGCGGCGGCGATCGCCGGGGCGATGGCGCCGTGGTTCGAACCGCGCGGCGCGAAGGCGATCGGGCTGTGCGTGCCACCGAGTGCTGCCGAGCCATGGATCTCGCGGCACCCGCATCTGCTGCGCGCCATGGAGGCCGCCGATCGCGCGCTCGCGCGCCCGCTCGCGCCGCTTGGCGATCATGTTCTCTATCATTTCGAGCGGAGGGTGGAGTGATCCTGTCTCCCGCGCTCGACCGCTTCGGCGCTGATTATGCGCAGCACCGCGCCGCGGAAGGCCGCGCGCTCTCTTGCGAAGCCGTCGCCAGCCTGCCCTATCTCCGGCGAGGGCCGTTCGCGCGCCAATGGGCCGTCAAGGCGCGCAGCTACGAAGCGTTCGTCGCGCGCGTGCTCCTGCCGCTGGCGCGGACTACGAAAGTGCCGTTGTTCGTGCTCGACCTGGGTGCGGGCAATGGCTGGCTGAGCCATCGGCTGGCGCGCGAAGGTCATAACGGGATCGCGGTCGATATCCGTGACGACAGTGTCGACGGGCTCGGCGTGGCGCGCGCGCTGCTCGCCGGCAGCGGTTTCGAATGCCGCGTTGCCAGCTTCGATTGTCTGCCGGTGGCGGACGCCGCTGCCGATCTCGTGGTCTTCAACGCCTCGCTGCATTATTCGAGCGATCTCGGCGCCACGCTGCGCGAGGCTCGGCGGGTGGTTCGACCGGGCGGGCGCATCGCCATTCTCGATTCGCCTTTCTATCGGCACGACGCGCACGGCGCGGCAATGGTCGCCGAGAAGCGCGCGAGCGCGGCGACGACGTTCGGCACGCGCGCGGACACGCTGCTTGGGCTAGGGTGCATCGAATATCTGACGCGCGACGCATTGGCCGCGGCGTCGCACGGGCCCGGCATCCGCTGGCGGCGGCACCGCGTGCGCTACCCCTTGTGGTACGAGGTGCGCCCGTTGCTTGCGGCATTTCGGCGCCGCCGTCCGCCGTCGCGGTTCGACTTGTGGGAAGGCGAAGTCGCATGATCCTGCTGGTCAATCCGCGCGCGACCAAGCCCAAATATCGCCGTTTTCCGCTAAGCGTGATGATGGTCGGCGCGGCGCTCCCGCCCGAAGTCGAATGGGAGATCGTCGACGGCAATCTGCCGTCGGTCGACGCGCTCGCGGCGATCTGCGGCTGGATCGAGCGCCGCGCGGGCTCGCCCGATCCGGTCACGCTCGTCGCGCTCAGCGTCATGCCCGGGCCGCAGCTGCTCAGCGCGGTCGCGTTGTCGCGCGCGCTCAAGGCGCGTCACCCCGAGGTGCCGATCCTGTGGGGCGGCAACTTCGGGTCGCTCTATCCGCGTCCGGTGCTGAATGCGCCCTATGTCGACTGGCTGATCCGGGGCCAGGGCGAGGCGAGCTTCGTCGAACTGCTCGACGTGCTTGCCGGCAAACGCGATCCCAAGACCGTGGCCGGCCTCTGCTTTCGCGAGGCCGACGGGAGCCACTGGATCGGGCCCGAACGGCAGTGGCTCGGACCCGACGAACTGCCCGCGCCGCCGTATCACAAGATCGACGTCGGCGAATATTTGCACCCGACCGTGCTCGGCCGGCGCACCGGAGTCTATCAGGCGTCGATCGGTTGCCCGTTCGGCTGCAGTTTCTGCGGCGTAATCTCGGTGTTCGGGCGACGCGAGAAGGTCCAGTCGGTGGCGCGCACTGCCGAGCACCTCGCCTTCCTCAAGCGCGTGCACGGCATGGATTCGCTCCATTTCTACGACAATAATTTCTTCCTCAACGAGCGCCACGCGATGGCGATCGCCGATGCGCTCGCGCCGATCGGTCTCACCTGGTGGTGCGAGGCACGCGTCGATACGCTCAGCCGTTTCTCGGACGATTGCTGGCGCGCGCTCAAGGCGGCCGGTCTGGCGATGATCTTCTGCGGCGCCGAATCCGGCTCGGACGCGGTGCTCGCGAAGATGAACAAGGGCACGACCACCGCGCAGATCGCGACGGTCGCCGCCAAGACGCGGCAATTCGGCATCATCCCCGAATTTTCGTTCGTATTCGGCGATCCCGAGGATCCGGCCAACGAGATCGAAGCGACGCTCGCGTTCATCCGTCGGCTCAAGGCAATCAATCCGGCAATGGAGTTGATCCGCTACTTCTACACGCCGACACCACAGCGCGGCGCAACCTATGGTGATGTCGATCCGCTCACCGGCACGCCCGAGCTACTCGACGACTGGACCAGCCCCGAGTGGCTCGGCTGGATGACGCATGAGGACCCCGACCTGCCGTGGCTCGATCGCGGGCTCAAGGCGCGCGTGGACGATTTCGAACTGGTGCTCAAGAGCCGCTTCCCCTCGGTGCACGACCAGCGCCTGCGGCCGTGGGGCAAGGCGATGGGGCGTCTGCTCGCGCGCGGCCGCTGGCGGCGCGGTGACTATGCCGATCCGCATCTGCTTCGCCACCTGCGCCGGATCGCCAGCCGCGCGTCCGAGGATCGCCAGGCCTATGGCCATTTGCGCGGCGCCGGCGAGCGCGAGTCCGCGGCATGAAGACACTCTCGCCGCGCGAGGGCTATCGCCGCTGGGCGCCAAGCTATGGTGCCGAGACCGCGGTGACGCATCTCGACGAGCTTCTCGTCGCCCGGCTGACACCTCCGCTTGCCGGCCGCACCTTGCTCGACGTCGGTTGCGGCACCGGGCGGCGACTGCGCCAAATCGACGCCACGGAAGCCTTGGGCATCGAGCCATGCGCCGAGATGCTCGCGGCAGGCGCCGAGGACGGTGCATGGCCGCGCCATGTCCGGCTGCTCCAGGGCGATGTTCGCGCATTGCCGATCGCTGCCGAATTCGATGTCGTCTGGTCGCGGCTGGTGCTCGGCCATGTGGCCGAGCTGCGCCGCGCCTATGCCGAGCTCGCGCGCGTGACGGCGCCCGGTGGCCGGCTGATCGTCACCGACTTCCACCCGCGTGCAGTCGAAGTGGGCCATCGCCGCACCTTCCGCGACGCAGAGGGCGTGCACGCGATCGAGCACCACCCGCATCCGCTGGTCGCGCACCGTGCGGCTGCCGCCGCCGCGGGGCTCGAACTGGCCGAAGTACGCGAGGGGCGGATCGGACCCGAAGTGCGCCGCTTCTATGCCGCGGCGGGGAAGCTTGCGCTCTACGACGTCGAGGCCGGCCTGCCGATCGTGCTCGCGCTCGCGTTCGAAAAGGCGGGGTGATGCGCTGGCTGCTGCAATCGCCCCGTCGCGCCGTCGGCATCGAGGACGGCCGGCTCGTCGCGCCCGAGGGGCCGTTCGAGCTGGTGGTCGAGCTCGGCGACGTCGAGATCCGGCCCGGGCTGATCAATGCACACGACCACCTTCACCGCAACCATTACGGCCGGCTCGGCAAGCCGCCCTATGTCAGCGCCTATGCCTGGGCGCGCGACATCCAGCGCCGCGAGCGTGCGCGGATCGCGCTTGGCCAGCGCGTTCCACGGCGAGCCGCCTTGCTGAGCGGCGCATGGAAGAACCTGTTCGCCGGTGTCACCACCGTCGTCCACCATGATCGCTGGGAGGCCGAGTTCGCGCGCGACTTTCCGATCCGCATCGCGCGCATCGCCCACGCCGACTCGCTCGGCATGTCGCGTGAGATCGTGGCGCCGGCCGAGGAGCGCTTCGCCTTGCACGTCGCGGAAGGTATCGATGATACCGCGGCACGCGAAGTCGGCGAACTCGCTGAGCGAGGCCTGCTCGACAACCGGCTGATCGCGGTGCACGCGGTCGGCGTCGATGGCCTGGCAGCCGAGCGCCTGCGCGCGGCTGGGGCGGCGATCGTCTGGTGCCCCAGCTCCAATCTGTTCCTGTTCGGGCGCACCGCCCCGGCCGAACTGCTCGCCCACGGAGTCGACGTGCTGCTGGGCAGCGACTCGCTGCTGACCGCCGCGGGCGACTTGCTCGACGAGCTCAACGTCGCGCGCAGCCTCGCGCTGATCACCGACGCGCGGCTCGAAGCTGCGGTCGGAGAAGTGGCGGCCCGCCGCCTTGGCCTCGCGCAGCCGGTGATCGAACCCGGCGCGCCTGCCGATCTCGTCGTGCTGGCGGTGCCTTTGCGCGATGCGCGTGCGCGGGACGTCGTGCTGACGATCGTCGCCGGTGAGCCGCGGGTCGCGCGTCCCGATTTCGCCGCGGCGCTCGAACCGCATTTCGGCGGCGGCCGGCTGCACCGCGTCGGTGCCGTCGAGCGCTGGACGCCGGCGCGTTTCCACCGGCCGCCGGCGCCGCCTGCCACTGCCCGGCACCATCATCACACGCTCTCGCCAACGAGTTGAACCGGAGGTCTTCATGCGAGCACCGAACCGCCATTTCGCCGCATCCGCGCTCGCTGCGCTCTGCTTCGGCGCGCCGGCCTGGGCGCAGGACGCACCGGCACCGGCTCCCGCCGCAACGCCTGCTCCCGAGCCGGCCGCCGCTCCTGCCGACACGCCGGCCAAGGCGCCCGCGGGCAGCGCCGACAGCGGATCGGGCACCGACATCCTGGGCCTCGATACCTTCTCGGTCCTGCTCGACGCACGGCTGGTCGCCGCGGACGGCCATCTGTCCTGGGCGAAGGGCGGGCTGAGCAAGACGCGCTTCTCGGGCACCGCGAGCGGCGACATGAAGGTCAAGGTACTGCCCATGGAAGCCGATCTGATCTGGCAGCCGCGTTTCACGTCGACGCTCACCGGCAATGTCTCGGCGGCGTGGCAGCGCGACCAGGAGAATGACGTCGACCTCATCGAGGGGTTCGTCACCTGGCTGCCGCCGCGCAAGGGCAAGACCGGCATTTCGGCCAAGGCAGGACTCTATTGGCCCGAGATCTCGCTCGAGCACGCGACCGGCGGCGCGTGGAGCACAGTCTACACGATCACGCCCTCGGCGATTAATGCCTGGGTCGGCGAAGAAGTGAAGGTGATCGGTGCCGAAGCGACGGTCTACCAGACGGTCGGCAATCACGAATTCTCGGCAACCGGCGGGCTATTCGGCTTCAACGACACTTCGGGCACCTTGCTGTCGTTCCGCGGCTGGGCGCTGCACGACGCCAAGGCGACTGCGTTCGGCCATTTCCCGCTGCCGCCGCTCAACAGCTTCATCACCCACGCGCAGGAGCACCAGACGCGCTCGCTGTTCGAGATCGATAATAAAGTTGGCTATTATCTGCGGTTCGAATGGAAGCCGCCGCAGCCGCTCGCGCTCAACGTCTTCTACTACGACAATATGGGCAACCCGGAGGCGTTCTCGAAGACGCTGCAATGGGGCTGGCGCACGCGCTTCGTGAACGTCGGGCTCAGCGCCGACATCGGTCCGAACACGCGGCTGCTGCTACAGGGGATGAGCGGCGCGACGCAGATGGGGTTCAAGACCAACGGGGTGGTGTGGGTACACACCAAGTTCCGCTCGGCCTATGCGCTGGTCAGCCAGACTGTCGGCAAGGTGACGCTCAGCGGCCGGATCGAAGCGTTCGGCACACGCGAGCACGGCAGCGAAATGTCGCCGCTCGAAAGCGAGGACGGCTGGGCAGTGACGGCGGCGGGGCGGATGGCGATCACCAATCGGCTCACCGGGTTCCTCGAAGTGCTCCACGTCGACAGCGCACGCGGCGTGCGCTCGGTGAACCTGGGGATCCCTGAGCGGGAAGGGCAGACGGTGCTGCAGGCGGCGTTAAGGTTGCGGCTGTAGAGGGCGTCCCGGCCTAATTTTTCTGACGCACTCGCCACGACCCCATCGTCACCCCGGCCTTGTGCCGGGGTCCACCGGGAGACGCCGGAACGGCTAGAGGCTCGATGGATTCCAGCGGGGATGAGTGGACCCCGGCACAAGGCCGGGGTGACGACCGTGGGGATAAGATCTGGGCGCTACTGTCCCACCGTCAGCGTCCCCCGCATCATCGAATGATAGATGCAGTTGAACGGGAAGGTGCCCGCCTTGCTCACCGTCATCTTGACCGTCTGGTTGGGATTGGCACGAATGTCGAAGCTGTGGTCGCGCGCAGTGGCGCTGTGGATCACCGTGTCGCGGTTGACCCAGACGATCGTGTCGCCGACCTTGAGGTCGCTCGGGATCTTTCCATAGGTCATGTTGCCCATGACGATCGTGACTTCCTTGGGATCGGCGCAAGCGGGGCTCGCGGCGAGCAAGGCAAGCGCGGCGATCATCGGCGGAAAGACGATCGATGGGATAGGGCGGCGAGGGGGCATAGGCTTCTCCTTCGACTGAACGATATTAACGGAGCATGGCGCGTCGCGCGAACTTCCAGGCGCGGCGGCGGTAGATGCGGGCGAAGTCGCCGGCCGATGCGCTCTCGCGCGGCACGATTTCGGCAAGCAGCTGGCGAGCCTGTGCGAACAGCGTCGGCGCCCACAGGAATTTCTCGCGCCGCCGCAGCGCCACCAGCCGCTGCATCGTGGCCGGGCGCAGGCTCTCGATCACCTCCCTCGCCGCGCCTGGCGTTGCGGCGCGGCAGCGTTCGAGCGTCGCCGCGGGGATGCAGCCGGGCGCCAGCCGCTCGCTTTGGCACAAAGCCGGATACGCCAGGCCGGCTGACCCGACGCGCTCGGCCGCGTGCAGGAACGCGTCCCAATCGATCGCGTCGCGGCGCGCGACGAGCGCGATTTCGGCGAGCCGGAGCAGGCTGAGATTTTCCCAATTGGCGCTGGCGTGCAGCGCAAGGCAGAGCAGCAGCCACGGCTGCGGCAACACCGAGGCGACCGGCGCAGGCCCCCAACTCGGCCAGGGCGGCGCGGGCAGCGCGCGGTCGACACGCGCGATGCGGCCAGCCGAACCGAAACGGCGATCGTGCGAAGCCTGCAAGTCGATCGTCCACGGATCGTCGAAATGGACGAACGCCAGCGTCCGGGGCAGCGCACGCTGACCGACCGGGCGCCATTCCTCCTGCGCCGGCGGCCCCGACAGCGCGCGTCCGCGCGCATAGCCTGCCTGGATGAGCAGCAACCGGGCAACCGCGAGATCGCGCGGAGCGATCACCAGGTCGAAGTCGGACAGCGGGCGCGCGCCGGGTTCGGGGAAATAGTGGTGCGCGCTGTGCATGCCCTTGATCACCGTCACGGGCACGCCGTGTCGCGCGAAACGCTCGACCAGTGCGACCGCACGCTGGTCGAGCCGCTCCATGCGCAGGCGGTTGTGGCGTAGTTGATAGGCAAGCACGCCGGCGACTTCGGCAGGAACAGCAAACCGATCCCGCTCGAGCCAATGCCCAAGCAGCGGGCCGGTGCCAGACGTATATGCGGCGATCCCGAGCGCGTTCGGCTCGCAATCGACCCGTAGATGGGGCGTGCCTGCCAAGACCCCGCGCACCACCTCCTCGATCGCGATCAGCGCCTCCGTCCACGCCTCGACCGCCACGCCGGGCCAGAGCCAGCGCGGCTCGCCGCGGCGCTCCGCCCAGGCGAACCGGCCGCGCACGGTTTCGACCGAGAGGTCGAACGCGTCGAGCGGCAGGTCGGAAGAGAACATACGGCGCCACTTTCCCGGTGGAACCGCCGTAAGTGGCGTTAAACGGCGCCGGGGTTCAAACCCGCGGCGCCGGCGCGTCGTTCAGTTCAGCCCGCGTCCCAGCACGCGAGTCAGCCGCGCCGAGAAGGCGCGTGGGTCGACGGGAAGCTCGCCATCGGCGATGCGCGCCTCGTCGAACAGCAAATGCGCGGCGTCCTCGCGCAGCGCCTGGTCGCGCTCGTCGAGCGCGCCGAGCTTCGCGATCAGCGCGTGGCGCGGATTGATCTCGAGCACCGGCTTCGCCGCCGTATCGAGCCGCCCGGCGCCGGCGAGCAGTTTCTCGAGCTGGCGGTCCATGCCATGCTCCGGCGCCACCAGGCAGACCGCGCTTTCGGTCAGCCGGTCGGAGGCGCGGACGTCGGACACGGCGTCGCCCAGCGTCGCCTTGACGAACGCGATGAACCCATCGGCCGCTTCCGAGGTCTCCGGCGCGGACGCCTCACCTTCCGCCGGCGGCACCAGGCTCAGCTCGGCAAGCCCTTGCGTTACCGACTTGAATGGCTTGCCTTCATAATCCACGCCCGAGCTCGCCCAGAAGCTGTCGACCGGATCGGGGAGCAGCAGCACTTCGATCCCCCGCGCGCGATAGCCTTCGAGCTGCGGCGACGCGGCGAGCCGCTCGAGATCCTGGCCGGCGGCATAATAGATCGCCGTCTGGTTCTCCTTGAGGCCCGCGACATACTCCTTGAGCGAGCGCCATTCGCCGTTCGACGCTGTCGTCTTGAACCGCGCGAGCCCGAGCAGCGTCTCGCGGCGCGTATAGTCTTCGTACAGGCCTTCCTTGAGCACCGGGCCGAAGGTTTCCCACAGCTTGGCATAGGCCTCGGCGTCGTTGGTCGCGAGCTTGTCGAGTTCGCTCAGCACGCGGTTGGTCACGCCCTTCTGGATTGCGGCGAGCACCGGGCTCTCCTGGATCATCTCGCGCGAGACGTTGAGCGGCAGGTCGTTCGAATCGACCAGCCCGCGGACGAACCGCAGGTAGCGCGGCAGGATCTGCGCCTCGTCGGTGATGAACACGCGGCGAACATAGAGCTTCACGCGGCCCGCGCGATCGGGATCGAACAGGTCGAACGGCCGCGTCTCGGGCACGAACGCGAGTACGGTATACTCGTGCAGTCCTTCGGCGCGATAATGGAGCGTCAGCGCCGGCTCGTCGAACTGGCCGGCGTTGGTGCGATAGAAGTCCTTGTAATCGTCGGCGCTGATTTCGGCCTTGGGCTTGGTCCACAGCGCGGCGCCGTCGGCGACTTGCTTAGGTTCGGCGTCGGGCTTGTCCTTGAGGAAGATCGGTACGGGTACATGGCCCGAGCGCGACTTGATCGTGCGCTCGACGAAGAAGCTGTCGGTATAGTTCGCCGCATCTTCCTTGAGATGCAGCACCACCCGCGTGCCGCGCGCCGGCGCATCGGCAGAGTCGGCCGGCGCGATCGAATAGGTGCCGAGCCCGTCCGACGACCAGAGCGCGGCCATGTCGGTGCCCGCGCGACGCGAGGTCACGTCGACCTTGTCCGCGACCATGAAGGCCGAATAGAAGCCGACGCCGAACTGGCCGATCAGCTGGCTGCCCTCGGCATCCTTGGCGCCGGCGATCTTGTCCATGAACGCTTTGGTGCCCGAGCGCGCGATCGTGCCGAGCGCTTCGCTCATCTCGGCCTCGCTCATGCCGATGCCATTGTCCTCGATCGTCAGCCGGCGCGCCTCGGCATCGAGCGTAACCGTGATCCGCGGCTGGCCGTCGTCGCCGAGCAGCGCGGGGTCGCTCAGCCCTTCATAGCGCAATTTCTCGCAGGCATCGGCGGCGTTCGAAATCAGCTCGCGCAGGAAGATGTCCTTGTCCGAATAGACCGAGTGCACCATCAGGTGCAGCAGCTTGGCGACATCGGCTTCGAACGAACGGATTTCGGGCGCGGCTTCGGTGGTCGTCATGGTGTGCAATTGCTCTCCCAGCGTGGTCGCGGCAGCAGATGGCCGCAGCATCCTGCACTTTCAAGGGCGATCGGAGCGCGATCGCCTTCGATCAGAACGCAAAGCGCACACCAGCCACCAGCGCCACGCGCTTGTGGAGCTCGCCGCCATAATATTCCTGCCCCGGGCCTCCGCCCACCAATGCACCATTGGCGGAAAATCGGCCGAGTTGGCGCGACACGCCGACGCGCCAGTCGTAACTGCCGAGGCGCGGCGCGAACGCCGGCCGATTGGCAACGAACACCAATTTGCCGGCGTGCGCGCTCAACTGCCATTTGTCCGCCGGTGACATGGCGTAATCGAGCTCGCCGTAGAGCGTGCCGACGCCGGGCGTCAGATAGTCCGGCGAGTAATAGAGCCGCGTCGAGAAACCGTGCCGGCTGAGTCCGGCATAGAATTCGGTATAATGGACGGCGCGGCTGCGCAGGCGCGAGGTATATTGCGAGCGCGCCACGCCGACATCGAGCGTCAGCGATGAACTCAGGCGTTTGGCGAAGCCGATATTGCCCTGGACGTTGAGTATGCCGATGTCACTGCCGGTGACCACTGCCGTCACCGCCCCGCCCAGATACACTCCGCTCCGGTCGTCATAGCCGATATCGGCGGTCGCGACCGGGTGGCTGTCGCTCAGCGTGCGGCCGCGGAAGCGATAATCGCTTTCAAGCCCGATGCTGGCGGAAACCTGGGCGCAGGCAGGGAGGGCGACACCGGCCGCTGCCAGCGCGCAACCGGCGAGCAGCAGTCGTGCTATTGCATTTGGATTGAAGGATGTCGGGCCCAGGCCTGACCTGGATTTTCCGCACTCGGCTCTAGCGGTGCCCGCGTCCACCGGTTGCGCCGGCGATCGCACAGGTGCAATCGCATGCCGGCGTTGTCCGCACCAGACTAGCACAGGCATCCACCGCGCGATTGGGCGGTTCGGTGACGAGTTCGACCGGCTCGCGTCGCTGGCGGATGAGCGCGAGCAATCCCGAGACATGTGCCGCCGCGTAGGAACTGCCGTCCACAAGATACCATCTTCCCCCAGGTTCCGTCGTCGGTACGTCCTTGCCCGGTGCACCGTACACCAGGGCGGGCAGCGACGGCAAAGTCTGATCGGCGACGGCGACCACGCCGGGCTGCGACGCCGGGAACCCGCCCTTGGGAAGCTTTGGATCGAACGCCGCGACCACCGACATGCCGCGATCGACTGCAATGCCGATCAGCTTGGCGAGCAGCTGGTCGGTTGGACCGGCGAGGCTCATATTCACCACCTGTGCGCCATGCTCGATCGAATATTGCAGCGCGCGGGCAAGGCTCAGGCTGTCGCACAAGGTGGTGCCGTCGGCGCTCGCCTGCCAACAGGCGCGCAGCGCCAGCAGCCGCGCGTCCGGAGCTATGCCGACGATTCCCACGCCATTGCCTTGGCGCGCGGCAATCACGCCGGCGATGCCCGTGCCGTGTTGCTCCGCGGCGCTGGGATGCCCGGTGACGAAGTCGACGCGCGTGGCGAACTGCCCGCTGAGATCGGGATGATCGGCCTGCACCTGGCTGTCGATGACTGCGACCGACACGCCGCGCCCGGTCGCGACGCGGTGCAGATCCGCGAGGCGCCATGCGCCTGCCGACGGTTGCGTGGGATACAGCGGGTCGGAATGTTCGCCGCCTGCCGTACCCATGGTGCGGAACATCGTCAGCGGCTGTGACCAGGCGACGTGGCGATCCTTGGAAACCCGGGCGATCGCATCGTCTGCCGAGGCGCCGTCGGCGATCTCCATGACGAAGCAGTCGACGCCGAGGATCGGCATCGGCCAGCTGTCGACCACGGCGAGGTGGTTCGCGGCGGCGATCTGCTTCGCGACTCGCTGCCGCGCTTCGCGCGTCGCGCTGTCCCCATAGGTCCCGCCATAGCCGCCGCGGGCGCGGAAATGCTCCGGTGGCATGCGCAGCATCACCAGGATCCGCGTCCGACTCTCCGGCGGGCTCCCTGCCTGCGCCGGGGACAGCGCCGCGCACAGGCTCAGCAGGCAGGCAAGCAGCGCCGCGAGATGGCGTCGCATCGTCACGGCGCAGCACCCGGGTCGATCGGCTCGGCGAGCGAAACCGCCTTGTCGCCGTGCAGCGCCTGCAGCGCGGCGCGGCGCTCGGCCGGCGCAACGTCCAGTAGATAGGCGCCGGCAGCGGTGGGTCCGCCGACCAGCCGCACCTTCGCGCCAGTCAGCACTCGGCGCATATCGCTCTCGCGCGCGCCGGCGGCGAACATCACGATCACATTGCCTTTGGGCGCGGCCGCAGGGGCGCCGAGCGCGCGATAGTCGACCGAACTGGCTCGCTCTTGCGGCGCCAGCAGGGCGATCAACACCGTCGCTGCGATCGCTTGCGCCGCGATCGCCCAGCCGAGCGGCACGCGGCGCCGGAACCAGACCACATTGGACGGCGCACTCGGCTGTGCGGCGATGCGTGCCTGCATCTTCGCCCAGCCCTGGTCGACGTCGAGCGCGAGGCTCGCGACATCGCCTTCGAGCTGATGCTCGGCATCGAGCTCGGCACGGCAATCGGCGCAGCTTCCGAGGTGCGCCTCGACCAGTTCGCGCTCGGACTCGTCGAGCGCGCCATTGACGTACCACGGCAGCAGCCGCTGCGTCGTCGCATGTGCGTTTTCGTACAAGGGTATCGTGTTGCTCATCGTGAATCCTAGACCCAGTCCTCGAGCTCCCCGGCCAGTCGGCGGCGCAGATGGCGTCTTGCGTGCAACATCCGCGTCTTCACTGTGCCGACCGGGCAGTCCATGATACTGGCGATTTCTGTATAACCCATTTCCTGGTGATAGGTGAGTTCGACGACCATGCGATGATCGGGGGACAATTCTTCGATCGCGCGGGCGAGTAGTTGTTGGCGCCGCGCCTGCGCGGATTCGTCCTCCGGGCTCAGCGTATCGGAGATGCGCTCCGCCCAGTCGCGATCCTCGATCGGCTCGTCTTGGCGGTTGAGCGCATTCATCGCCTTGCGATAGGCGATGCCGAAGATCCAGGTCGACAGCTTGCTGTTGCCGGCGAAGCTGTCGCCGCGTTCCCACACTACCATCAGCGTATCATTCAACACCTCCTCGATCAGCTGGGGCCGCCGCACCAGCCGCGCCAGGAACCGTACCAGCCGAGGATGATAGGCACGGTACAGCAGCTCGAACGCGGCGAGATCGCCGCGGCGGGCGCGCAGGAACCATTCGAGGTCCTGCTCGCCGCTCGCTCTTGCCGGCGCCGATCGCCGGCCATCTGACTGCCCGCTCGCTTCTATCACTCGTGCCACCCTCGCTATTAGTGGCGCTTTCGGCCCGAAAAGTTCAACGGGCGTGAAATCGCCGCCAGCGCGGCCGATCGCAAAATGGGGAGGCGAATGAACCTCCGCCCATGAATCACGGTCTAATGCATCGATGCCGCTTGCGCCACGCCGCCTCGAATTTGCTTGCACGCAAGGCGCGCCGTGAACCCGACCGCGCGCTTTTATCTCGGCCTGTATCGCGGTTGCGAAGGCGCGATCGTGCTCACCACTGCCGCGGCCATCGTCCAGGCGCTGCTCGGGCTCCCGATCAGCCTGCTGCTGCGGCGGCTGTTCGACCAGGACTTCTCGCAATCGATGGCCTCGACCGCGGGTGCCGCGAGTGCCATCCTCGCACTCTATCTCGGCGGCGACGCGCTGCAGCTGTGGCAGACCGACCGCGTGATGCGCGTGACCAAGGCGTGCATCGTCGAACTGCGCGAGCATCTGCTCGAAGCGATGTACCGCATGCCGCGCGTGCACGACCGCGCGAGCGAGGTCGGACGCATCCAGGCGGCACTGGTCCACGAAGTCGAGCGAGTCGATGCCCTGGGCAGCGGCATACTCGCGCGCATCGTTCCGGCGTGCCTGTCGGCCGCGGCACTGTTCGCAGTGCTCGCGATCCTCAGCTGGCAGCTGTTCCTGATCGCCTTGCTCGTGCTGCCGTTCACCTGGGGACTGACTCTGCTGGTGCGCCGGCCGGCGCGTGCGAGCCTCGACCATTTCCACCGCGCGCTCGAGGATGCGAGCGCGGGATCGCTCGCAGCGCTGCAGCGCGTCGACCTCGCGCGTATTACCGGCGCCGTGGCACGTGAGCGCGCGGAGCAGCGTGCCCATTTCGACGAACTGCGCCGCGCCGGGCACCGCGTCGCCTGGATCCAGGCCGCGCTCGGACTCACGCAGATCGAAGTCTCGACCGTCGCGGGAATCGTGATCCTGGTGGTCGGCCGCAGCCTGGTCGGGAGCGGAACCCTCAGCTTCGGGACGCTGATCGCATTCTATGTCGTGCTGGCGATGGTGCGCGCGCAGGTCTCGGCCGCGATTGTCACCTTGCCCGCCGTCGCGGGCGGCGTGGCGGCGCTGCGCCGGCTCGACACGCTGCTCGGCGAGGCGGTCGAGCTGCCGTATCGCGGGACGCGACCGATCGCGTTCGCGGGCAGGATCGCGCTCGAACGCGTAGCGTTCGACTATCGCGACCAGCCTGTGCTGCGCGACGCCAGCCTCATGCTCGAACCCGGTGAGATCGTCGCGGTGGCCGGCGCCAATGGCGCGGGCAAGACGACGATTGCGCGCCTGGTGCTCGGCCTCGAACGTCCGTCGCACGGGCGGCTTTGTGCCGACGACCGGGACTATGATGCGATCGATCTTGCCGGCGTGCGCGCGCGCACGGGGTTTGCCGCGCAGGACCCGACGATCTTCGCGGCGACGCTGCACGACAATCTGACCTTTGGGCTCGACCGCACGCCGAGCGAGCGCGAGATCGCGGTTGCGCTTGAACTTGCCGGCGCGGATTTCGTCGCACGGCTCCCCGACGGTCGCGCGAGCTGGCTCGGCGACGAAGGCGCTCGGCTGTCGGGCGGCGAGCGCCAGCGCCTGTCGATCGCGCGCGCGCTGCTGCGCGACCCGGTGCTGCTGATCCTCGACGAGCCGACCAACCATCTCGGGGCTGCCGAGACGCGCGCGATCCTGATGCGCATTCGTGCCGCGCGGCCGCAGGCGGCCGTTCTGCTGATCAGCCACGATCCGGCAATGCTAGCCTGCGCCGACCGCATCTATTGGCTGGAAGACGGCGTGTTGCATCAGCGATTTACCGCGCCGCAGCCATTGGTACCGCCTGCACGTGCGGCCGTGACGGTGCTAGACTTTGGTCGCAATTGACCGCATCCCGCTGACTGCGCGAACGACGTAGCGGAGGGGATCGATGAAAGCTCTATGTACGCCGGCACTCGCCGCGCTTCTCGCCACTGTTAGCGGTACCGCCTACGCACACCGCGTCGAGCGTATCGATCACGGCGTGATCGTCACGCCGGATGCGGCGAATGCACGCCCGGTGCGCGTGCTCGTCTATGGCGATCGCGCGTTTCGCGTATCGAGCGCGCCAGGCGGGCCCGATAGCCTGCCGCCAAGTCTGATGGTCGTGGCGCAGCCGCAGGGCGCGTTCACGGTCGAGACCCGTAGCGATGCCGTGCTGATCAAGACCGCCGGAGCAATCGCTACGATCGCATTCGCCGATGGCCGCGTGCGCATCGTCGATGCCCAGGGACGCCCACTGCTTGCCGAGGCCGCACATGCTGCGCCGGTGGCGGCGCCGGTCGAGGGCCAACCCTATTATCGCGTCACGCAACGCTTCAACCCGGCAACCGACGAAGGCTTTTACGGGCTCGGCCAGCACCAGAACCGCCAGATGAATTACAACGGCGAGGACGTCGAACTCGCCCAGCACAATATGGACATCGCGGTCCCGTTCGTCGTGTCGACGCGCAACTACGGGCTCTTATGGGACAACAACGGGATCAGCCGGTTCGGCAACCCGCATGCCTATGCGCTCGCCGGCACCGATGGGCTCAAGGTCAGCAGTGGCGGCAAGCCCGGCTGGCGCGCCGACTATTATCTCGGCGATCGCCTCGCGGTCACTCGGCAGGAAACCGCGATCGACTATCCGTTCATCCGCGACCAGGCAAAATGGCCCGAAGGCGCGAAAGCGCGCACCATCGCCTCCCCGCAAAACGGACAGAACACTGCCGGCAATGTCGTCGGCAAACAGCGCGTGGTGTGGAGCGGGACTTTGGTCTCGCCCAGTGCGGGACTCCACCGGTTCCGGCTCTATTCGTCGAGCTATGTGAAGGTCTTCGCCAACGGCCGACCGGTGCTCGAGCGCTGGCGGCAGAACTGGAATCCCTGGTACCATAATTTCGACGTGCCGATGACGGCCGGCAAACCCGTCGCGCTACGCATCGAATGGGAGCCCAACGCCGGCTATATCGCGCTGCTCCACAACGACCCGCAGCCCGACAGCGCGCGGCATTCGCTGACCTTCACGTCGGACGTCGCCAAGGGCACCGACTATTATGTCGTCACGGGCGCCAGCGCCGACGAAGTGATCGCCGGCTATCGCACTTTGACCGGCAAGGCCTCGCTGCTGCCGAAATGGGCGTTCGGCTTCTGGCAGAGCCGCCAGCGCTACGAGACGCAGGACCAGCTGCTCGGCGTGGTGCGCGAATATCGCAAGCGGGCGATCCCGCTCGACAATATCGTGCAGGATTGGTTCTATTGGCCCCAGGATCAATGGGGCAGCCACGCGTTCGACTCGGCGCGCTATCCCGATCCCAAAGGGATGGTCGATGCGGTCCATGCGCTCAATGCGCGCGTGATGATCTCGGTCTGGCCCAAATTCTATCCGAACACCGAGAACGCCAAGGCGCTGGCGGCCAAGGGCTGGCTCTATCAAAACAGTCTCGCCAAGGGCTATCGCGACTGGGTCGGCCCCGGCTATCTCAACACCGATTACGACCCCTATGCGCCCGGCGCCCGCGACCTTTATTTCGCGCAGATCAAGCCGGCGCTGGTCGACAAGGGCTTCGACGCCTGGTGGCTGGATGCCACGGAGCCCGACATGCATTCGAACCTGTCGATCGACGAGCGCATCGCCAACATGGGGCCGACCGCGTTCGGCCCGGCCGCGGCGCTGTTCAACAGCTTTCCCTTGGTCCACGCGCAGGGCATGGCCGAGCACCTGCGCGCCGCGCAGCCCGATCGTCGGCCGTTCATCCTGACGCGCTCGGGATTCGGCGGATTGCAGCGCGCGAGCAGCGCCGTGTGGTCGGGCGACCTCGCCGCGCGCTGGGACGATCTGCACGACCAGATCTCGGCCGGCGTCAACCTGTCGCTCTCGGGTCTGCCCTATTGGACGCATGACATCGGCGGCTTCGCGGTCGAGGACCGCTACGCCAACGGCGATCCGGCGCACCTCGCCGAATGGCGCGAGCTCAACCTGCGCTGGTTCCAGTTCGGCGCCTTCTCCCCCCTGTTCCGCAGCCATGGCGAGTCGCCGAAGCGCGAGATCTACGAGATCGCCGCGAACGATCCCGCGATGGCAGAGGCGATGATCGGCTATGACCGGCTGCGCTACCGGCTGATGCCCTATATCTACACGATCGGCGCCGATGCCGCGCTCGAGGACGGCACGATCATGCGCGGGCTGGCGATGGATTTCGCGCACGACCGCGCGGTCTGGGGCGTCGACGACGAATATATGTTCGGTCCGGCATTCCTCGTCGCGCCGGTGACGTCTTTCGGTGCACGGTCACGCACGGTCTATTTGCCGGGGGGCAGCGGCTGGTATGATTTCGCCGACGGCCGCTATTATCCGGGCGGACGGAGCGTGACCATCGCCGCGCCGCGCGAACGCATGCCGTTGCTGGTGCGGGCAGGGGCGATCGTGCCCACCGGACCGGCGATCCAATGGAGCGGCGAGCAGCCGGGAGGGGCGCTCGTGCTGCACGTCTTCACCGGCGCGAACGGCACATTCGAACTGTATGAGGACGACGGCACTTCGACCGACTATGCGGGGGGAGGATTCGCGCGTGTGCCGCTGCGCTGGGACGAAAAGACGCAAGTGTTGACGATCGGAGCGCGGCAGGGCAGCTACGCCGGCATGCCGGCGGCGCGCGCGATCTCGGTCCGCTTTCATGTGCCGGGCAAGGCCGAGGCGCCCGACATGACCGACAATCCCGCCTTCGCCGTGACCTATTCGGGCACCGAGCAGAAGATCGGTTTCCGCCCCTGAGGCAAGGCGCAAAAAACTGGCCGCCAGCGTCGAGCTGGCGGCCAGCCCCGGGGGGGGACCCGGAAATCAGGCCGTGAGCGCCGACCCCGCGTTGCGGCGGCGATAGGTCGCACCGGCCAGGCCAAAGCCGGCCAGCAGCATTGCCCAGGTTGCCGGTTCGGGTACCGCGGTTGCGGTCACCGAAATCGTCGAGAGCGCGCTGTTGGTAGGAGTGCTGGGATTGCTCGGCGCTACGAAATGATATTGATGCGTGACCGAATAAGGACCGGTCAGGCTCATATTGGGCGACGTCGCGTCATATTTCGCGGTGTTCGGCGACGGGCCGACGAACAGGTTCGAGGCGAGCAAGGTGCCGCCGAAAAGCCCATTCGCTGCGTCGAAGAACGTGCTCTCGGTAATCGCCCAGGCGCCGATCAACTGGTTCTCGGTCAGGCCGCTGTCGAAAAAACCGACGAGACTGGTGAGATTGTCGACCGTCACGAAGATGTCGAGGTTCGACGGCTGCGGCCCGGCGCCGCCGGTATATTTGAGGCTCACATTGCTGCCGAGCAAGGCCGGATAGCCGCCGGTCGAGCCCGTGGTGGTCGTCACTCGCAGATTGGGCGCGAGGGTTGCCGCCCAGCTGGCATCGGTCGGGTCGGTAGCGACGACCGTCAACGGACCGGCGCCATATTGATAGGCAATATACACTGTGGCGTTGGCCGATTGAGCAGCGCCGATCGCCATCGCGGCGCCTGCAAGTAAAGCTACTTTGAGATGCCTCATAACAATCCCCTTCCGCAAATTGACAGTTGAGGTCCGATCCCTCGACTTGAAACGCAAGATAGCTGAGATAATCTGCCTGCGCGATGCCCTTTAGGTTTCAGTAATCATCGCAGTGGTTCATTTTGGGAACTGGGAAAGTGATTGCGCACAAATTTACTCCTGGACCGTTGCGGGCTCGCAACAGTTGCTACTTAACTTTGATAATATCCGATAGCGCTAACAATTTACTTGGGAGAGTTCGGTAGCGCTAACACGTCGCCGCGCGAGAGCGTCGAGCGGGATCGTCATGCATGCCTTGCTCCCATCGGCGCAGCGCAAGTCCTTCTGTTGCCTTCTGAGCCTTCTCCCGCTCGCGGGAGAAGCTTGGATCAGGGTCCTTCTGTTCTTCTTTTCTTCGGACAGGCTGAAATGACGGAAGAAGGCCCTCACGTGCGTTGCGCTAACAGGGCCTCGCGCTGTTCAGATCATGCCGGGCACGACCCGCCCAACGCGCCCCTCGTCGTAGCCGGCATGTCCGGGCGCGCTGATCGAAAGAGGGGTTCGGGCGCGGGCCCAGAGGTTGGCGGCTCGCTGTCGCAACATAATCGAGGTTAATTCCCTCGCGCGGTCGACCGTGCCTGATCCATGACGAACGGCCGATTCGCGTGGGAACCGAGATACTTGGCGTTGGTTAATCTACGGAGCTCGGACTTGCGACGGGCTCGAGTTTGCCTAGAGCGGGATCGAACAGTCATGACACGACAGCTTGCGATGCTGCAGGACGCGATGGTTTCGTCGCGTGCGCTGCGACTATGCTATTATGGCTTGCTCGGGATCGTCGGCGCGGCCGCCGTGATCGTTGCGGTCACCCCTGCGCTCGTTACCACTTGGTGAGGCGGTAATTCGAGGCGACGCCACGGGGAGCGGGAGGCGTTGCGTCGGGTCCGTACCGCCTGTCACTGGGATCGCAACGTCGCGACAGCACTTTATGTGGCACGATGCCGAACAGTTCCATTCCTCCTCTGACTTGGGCTTCGGCAGCAGAGTCGTGAGGATCGGCCGGTGCGTCGACACGCCTACAAAGCTGATTCATGTCCGCGCCCCCTCGCCGCGACGCACACCGTTTGGCAGAACCCCACGGTAGATCGCCGCGCCAGCGGCGCCGCTAGGCGATCCGGCTAGTTGAGACGCCTCAATGCGCCCACTTCAACCCGTCGACATTGAATTCGAATTGCGGATTCCCGGCCTGATACAGCGTCTTTTCGACGACCACGTGCTTCGCCTTCTTGAGCTTCGCGAGAAACCCCTTGGCACCCTCGACGAACACCGTTTCGCTGCTGTTGTCAGCCGGACCTGTAAGGCTCACGCGCTGAGCCGGCCCGTTGTCGAAGCGCACGGTGGCGCTGCACCCCTCATATGAAGGGCACATCATTTGCCCCGAACTGATGATGAACATCACGTTCGTGCCCGACGATGGGCTCTCACGCACGACAATTTCCATGGTCGTCTCGGCGTCGTAAGGCGGATCTTGGTGCGCCGTATTGGTGCTCGTCGTCCGCGCAAAATAGGTCGAACGGCCGCGGATTTTGTCCTCGTCAGACGAATACGACCAATTCCCGGCCGTGGCCTCAGTTGTTGACGCAGTTGAGTTCCCCACCACACCCAGAGCGACATTGGTCTCAGCGTCCAACGCTGCGGCCTGGCTTTCGATTTCGCTTGCACCGTTATCCGACACGCCAGATTTCGGCGCCGAGCCGATGGCAATAAGCACCAGGGAGAAGACGAACGCCAAGGGTATGCCGACAACCAGCGCGGTTCGCGGAGGTTTCTGTCGCTCAGTCGATGGGGCGATCGGGGACGTCGCCAAAGCGACCGGCGCGATCGTTGCAACCTGCTCCGCCTGCTCCATCTGCTTCGCACCGCAGTGGCGGCAGAATTTCGAATCGTCCTTTATCTGTTCACCACATTGGCCGCAGAACATTTCCCCCTCCATTGAACGCCAACGGCCGTCACTGGCCCAACGGTGTGCTCTCGGGCAGCCCCAGCGATTCGCGCGCGTACCATTGCGCGTGGAATTCCTCGTGGTCTTTCAGTTGCTGCCCCAGGACGCCCAGCAACCCGCCCTCCCAGGTTTCAAAAGCAGGTGACCCATCCATCTTTCGCAAGTTCTGTGGGAGCGTCCGGATGGCGTAGATTGGATTTTGCCACTTGCGCTCTTCCCCGGTCGTTTTGAATTGAGCGCCGTCGATGATGAAACGCCCTTTGCCTCTAAACGCCAAAATAACATTGCCGAAGGTTTGGCCCTTCAAAGCCTCTGCGGCCTCGAACAGATTGCGATCAACATCTGCCATCGACACTTTACCGTCGATGCTCCACAGGTCGATCACGAGTGTGGAGGGGGATATCAACCATCGATGATAGGCGACCATTGTCACGCCATGCTCGTCCGAGCGAGCGTTAAGCACGGGCAATTCCACGGTTGCGTTGTATATGATCACCCCAAGTAGCGTGACCGCGGTCGCAATCAGGAACCAACGTTTCCGTCTCATGGCCTTCCCCCTCGAGAGGGAAGTTGCTCTCGAATTTCGAAACGTGCAACCTCGTCCATGGATGTGAGAGCCCGACCGAAGATAGGCGGAGCGACCCCGTTGGCGCGACGCGCCCGCCGAACTCGATCGCATTGGCGTGTATTCGGCTGAGCGTGAATTGGTGTCCTGCCTTGCGACGAACCAGGCCCGTTCCATTCTCCGCTTAGGTATATGTGACATGCATCTACCAATTAGTCGCGGCGAAGGTCAGGGCATGCAAGTCGTGTCGACGCCCCGATAGGTCGTGACAGTTTGGCCGTTCAGCGCGGCTCACCTGCAATGCGCGTCCATTAGGAGCGCGGGGCCATGCGGCATCTGAATGGGCTCGAGCTTAGCTGTGCGAGGTAGCCCAGGCGTTCCCTTCGCCGAATCCGATTCAATTCCTGAATATCTTCCCAGTCCACCACCGCTCTACAATGCTGTAACGAGTAGGCAGTGGGACCGGCGGCCGCAGGTGTGTGGCGCCCACCCAGGCGTCACCGTCATCGCTGAAGCCATTGCTCTGATGGCAATAGCTTCGGCCCGTGCTCTCGCCTGTATGAACACCTACTAAAACAATTGCGCGGGGGGACAACTCGCCGGGGCTGTTCGCCGTCGACCAGTCCCTTTTCAAAGTGACTATTCCGGTGGGGAAGGCCTTTGCCTATACTGAGTATCCTCGGAAAACCGTCCTTGTGGCGGAGAGGGTGGGATTCGAACCCACGGTGGGCTTGCACCCACGGCGGTTTTCAAGACCGCTGCCTTAAACCACTCGGCCACCTCTCCGCGCGGCGGTCGCGCTAGCCCGTGATGGTGGCCAATGGCAAGCCATGCTTATCGGAGCGTTGCTTCTGCGGGCCACTGGCCCCGATCCGCCCGGAGCGGTCGCAGGCGCCGACTCCGGTCGACTTCTACCCTGTACAAGAACCGCCCTTTCGGAATCGGCCTCTTCCGGGGCAGCAGGACGGCGCGCATCGGTTATTGGTCGGCTCTTTCTCTGCTCGACTCCCGGCTTTAGAACGTGAAATTCAGCCCAAGCGATGCGGCATGATCGACATGGTCCTCACCGCCGCGGACGAAGAGATATTGGTTCATATATCCCGCTTCCGCCTGCACATGAGGAAGTACCGGCAGTCGTAGCACGACGAGGTTGCGCATCCGGTCCTCGCCAAGCTGGGTCTGAAAACCGGTTCGATTGAACGCGACGAAGCTCTCGTGGCTCAACACGAGAGTGCCCCATTCGCGACGGGTCCCTAATGGGATCTGGAAGCGCACGAACGGTCGGGCGCGCCATGCCGTGCCTTGCTGCCCATTCCGCCAGCGCTCCTCGAGCCTGAACCGCAAACTCAGCGTTCCCGGTCCCAGCTTCACAAGATCGTCCAATGTGATTTGCTGGCGACCCCGCCGCTCCAGTTGGGCGAAGCGGCCGCCATTATAGAGAAGGTCGTGGGTATAACCCGCCCAAATTCCCAAATGACGGCTGACGCGAGTGCCCAGCAACAAATTGGTTTCGATCTCGTAGAGGCCTCCACGATCGTTGCCGAAACGCAGGATCGTTTCCTGCGACAGTTTCACGCTATCGTTGAGACTGATCGTCGATGCAGCCGTGAGCCAGACTTGCTGATCGTCGCTGGCGATGGCGCAGCGCGGCCAAGCTAGCGCGGTCGCCGCAATGAACATTCCCGCGGCTCTGTGCCCCATAGGGCGCCGAGACCATGTTTGTCACAAAAGTGCAATATTGAATGTCAAAAGCGCGACAAAGCGCGCCAGGCCGCTGCAAAACCGCACGGCGCCTTGTCGGTGCTGCGGATCAGAAGCGGGCTGGAAAGTCGCCACAATTGTACGGCTCCGCTCGATAAAAACCCCGGCTCCGGTGAGATAGAGCTCCAACAAACCGCCCTCATCGGGCGCGATCTTCATCCCGGTATTCCGCCGCAAACTGCTGCAGGACGGTACGAAGTTCGCTATCGTTGACTGCCTCGGTGGCTTCTTGGATCGACATCCACTTGCGCTGCCGGACTGCCTTCTCGGGCCAGGAGAGCAGTTCTGCATTCACGGCCATCGGGAACGCTTCGACGGTGCTTATTGTCTCACCGGCCTCGCCCGATTTGCGATGACGATAAAAACCCAGCGAAAACCTGCTGACTACCCCCAGCACGCCGGCTTCTTCGAATGCTTCCAATGCCGCCACTTTGCTGGGAGCGAGACCACGTCGCACGTTTCCTTTAGGCAGCACCCATCGCCCTCGGCGTCGCGAAGTGACAAGCATGACTTCCAGTTCGTGTTTCGACTTGCGGCGATATGGAATGGCCGCAGCCTTCAACTTTTCCACGGATCGCATGTAACAAAACTGTAGCAAATTGCTAGTTTGTTCTGGGTGGTCTTCAGCGCGTTAGCCCGCGAGATCCTCGAGGTGGATCGCGTGCCTAGCGCAGAATCGCCGAAGACCTGGCGGACGGGGCGCGTCGTGGCCCGTACTTCAAACACGAGGCCTCGTGCCATGGCAGGGAATTGAACCCGAACGGGGATTCAATCACCATGCCAAAGCGGGCGAAGTTGCCATCGCTGGCGCAACTCGTCGCATCGCGTGATCGCCGCTGCGCCAATCGTCGCTTTTTGTTCCGACCGTTACGCGCCCGGGACTTCATGCGTCCCCTCGGCTGTGTCACACTCGTGCGATGCGGGAAGCGGGCGGGATCCTGGGTCGACTGGCTGCGCTGGCGGGAGCCGCGCTGCTGCTCGCGCTGCCCATGAGCTTCGCCGAAGGTGCCCCGGGCGGGGGGCAGGTCGGCTTCCCGGGCGTGGTCCCCGAACCCGATTCGGCATTTCGTGCCTATCTCGACACGCTCGGCGCGCGTGCGCAGGCCGCGGGCGTGAGCCGTGCGACGATCGACGCCGTACTGCCGACGCTCACCTATAATCCCCGCGTGGTCGCGCTCGACCGTGCCCAGCCCGGCAGCGACAGCAATGCCGCGCCGCCGCCGTTCGCGCCCTATCGCGCCGCGCATGTCGATGGCGCGCGAATTGCGCAGGGCCGTGCCGCTTATGCGCGCGAACGCCAGCGGCTCGCGGTGATCGAGCGTGAGACCGGCGTGCCCGAATCGATCATGGTCGCGATCTGGGGCAACGAGACGAATTATGGTCGCGTAATGGGCAATTTCGACTTGCCGCGCAGCCTCGCCAGCCTCGCGTACGACGGGCGGCGCCGCGCCTTGTTCGCCGATGAATTCGTCGCGATGCTCCGCATGATCGATCGCGGCGTGCCGCGCGAGCGGCTGGTCGGGAGCTGGGCGGGGGCGTTCGGGGGACCCCAGTTCCTGCCCACCGTCTATCTGCGCCTCGGCCGCGACGGCGACGGCGACGGCCGCGTCGACTTGTGGAACAGCGAGGCCGACACACTCGCCTCGATCGCCAACTATTTTCAGAATGCCGGTTGGCGCGCCGGCCAGCCTTGGGGGCTCGCGGTCTCGGTGCCGGCCGGGCTCGATCGCGGTCAGCTCGCAAACCGCACGGTCAGCCCGCGCTGCCCGCGCGTGTTCGATCGCCACAGCCGCTGGAAGACGATGGCCGAATGGCGCGCGCTGGGGCTGGTGCCGCTCGACAAGCCCTGGCCGGGGGACAATGTGCAGGCGACGCTGCTCGAGCCCGATGGGCCGGGGCGGACGGCCTATCTGCTCACCGGCAACTACCGCGTGATCCTCGATTATAATTGCTCGAATTTCTACGCGCTGGCGGTGGGACTGCTCGCCGACGAGGTCGAGCGCTAGGATTTTCCCCGTCACCCCGGCCTTGGGCCGGGGTCCACTCTACAGTCGAGGGCAGGTTTGGAGGTTCGAGCGAGAACCCGAAAGCCTGCCCACTGGGATCGCGGGATGCCGGACCAGGTCCCATAGGCGCTAACTTTGAGGGATTTACCGGCACAATCCCCCTCTTCGTCATTCCCGCGAAAGCGGGAACCCAGGGCCACACGCGGCGTCCTCTGCCACTCTGGGTCCCCGCTTTCGCGGGGATGACGCGGTGGGGGGAGGGTAAGTTAGCGCATATGGGACCAGATCCGGCATGACGATTCTGGTTTGACGCTCGACACTCTAGAATTCCCTAAGGTTCCAAAATCCAAGAGCCGTCACCCCGGCCGAAGTGTCGGGGTCTGCCGATCCACGTCGGAATCCTTCGAGCTTCTTTCGCTTCCCTTGCCACCCGGCGGACCCCCGCACTCCGGCCGGGGTGACGAAGGACGAGGAGCTGTTGCAATCGTCGACCCTCCCGTCGACCAACTCGCCGCACGTGGCTATGGCGGCGCGCTGCGCGTGCGGCTACCCTAGGCCCACCAATCCCCAGGGGAAGTGATTCATGAAGAAGCTTGTCGCCGCGCTGTTTGCGGCTGCGTCCGTCTATCCCGCCACTGCCGCCACGCCGACATTCGATACGCCGGCACCGATCGCCTATATGGAGGATCTCTCGTCCGGCGCGGTGCTGTTCGCCAAGGATGCCGACCGGCGCATGCCGCCCGCCTCGATGGCGAAGATGATGACGGTCTACACTGCGTTCGACCTGATCAAGAAGGGCGAGCTCAAGATCGACAAGCCGATCGAAGTCACGCCCGAGACCTGGCGCAAATGGCATTCGCAGGGTTCGACCATGTTCCTGGCGGTCGGCGAACGGCCGACGGTGCGCGACTTGCTCCACGGCATCGTCACGCTGTCGGGCAACGACGCCTGTGTCGTGCTCGCCGAAGGCATTGCCGGCAACGAAGCCGCCTTCACCAACATCATGAACGACAATGCGAAGAAGCTAGGGCTGACCAACAGCCATTTCGGCACGTCAAACGGCTGGCCCGACAATGGCGTGACTTATGTGACGGCACGCGACCTCGCCAAGCTCGCCGCCGCCACGATTCGTGACTTCCCCGATCTCTACAAGGCCTTCTACACCCAGACGAGCTTCTCCTGGGGCAAGACCATGGGCGGCAGCGATATCAGCCAGGCCAATCGCGACCCGCTGCTCGGGCATGTCCAGGGCGCCGACGGGCTCAAGACCGGTCACACCGACGAAGCCGGCTATGGCTTCACGGGCTCGGCCGAGCAGAACGGCCGCCGGTTGGTGATGGTGATCGCCGGGCTCGACACCTATGGCCACCGTGCGGAGGAATCGGTCAAGTTCATGAACTGGGGCTTCGGCGCGTGGAAGGCACGCCCCGTTGTCGCCAAGGGCAAGGTGGTGGGCACTGCCGAGGTCCAACTCGGCGACGCCACCAAGGTCAATCTCGTCGCGCCGCGCGACCTCGCCGCCACCGTGCCGGCGGGCACCACGCCCGATCTCAAGGTGACGATCGTCTACAACGGGCCGATCAAGGCACCGTTCAAGGCCGGCGACCATATCGCCGACATGGTCGTGCAGGCGCCGGACATGCCTGCGCAGACCATGCCACTCGTCGCCGAAAAGGGCGTCGAGACCGCCGGCTTCTTCCGCCGCGCGTGGATCGGCTTCCTGTCACTGTTCGGCTGGGCCTGACGCGGGAGCCATGCTCCTCGGCAACCAGGCCGCCATCGCCACGCTGACCGAGGCAGTCGCCGGCGGCGCGCTGCACCATGCCTGGCTGCTTGCCGGTCCCGAAGGCGTGGGCAAGGGGAGCGTCGCGCGCCAGGCGGCGCTGCGCATGCTCGCGCAGGCCGATGATCCGCACGGCCTCGCGCCGGGGCTCGACGTGCCGCCCGAGCACCGCGCCGCGCGGCTGTTTCATGCCGGCTCGCACCCCGATTATCGCGAGCTGGTGCGGCTGCCCAAGGATCCCGACAAGCCCGACGAGGCGCTCGCGCGCTCGATCACCATTGCCCAGGTGCGTACGCTCCCGGCGATGTTCGCGACCAAGCCGGCGCTGTCGTCGCGCCGCGTGGTCGTGATCGACGCGGTCGACGACCTCGAACGCGGCGGCGCCAATGCGCTGCTCAAGAACCTCGAGGAGCCGCCCGCGGGCACGATCTTCCTCCTGGTCAGCCACGCGCCCGGCCGGCTGCTCGCGACGATCCGCTCGCGCTGCCGGCTGCTGCGCTTCGACCCGCTCCCCGACGCGATGGTCGCCAGCGTGCTGCGCGTGCAACGCCCCGACGCCAGCGCCGCCGAAATCGATGCGCTGGTGCGGGCGGGGCAGGGCTCTCCCGGTCGCGCGCTCGGCTTCGCCGGGCTCGACCTCGGTGCGATCGAAAGCGACCTGATCGCGATCGCCCAGGACGGCGACCGCGCGAACCTGGTGCGGTCGCGGCTCGCCAAACTGCTCGGCGTGAAAGCCGCGCAGCCGCGCTACGAGGCGTTCCTCGAGCGCGCGCCGAGCTTCATCGCCGAAGCCGCGCGCACGCGGTCCGGACGGTCGCTGCGCGAGGCGCTCGACGCCTATGCCGCCGCGCGCGAACTGGCGGGAGCGGCAACGGGACTTTCGCTCGATGCCGGAGCGACGGTGTTCGAGATGAGCGGGCTGGTGGCGCGGTTGGCGGGGTAAGGTCTGGCCTTGCCGACCCCCCTCGTCCGCCGGCGCCAAGAAGGAGGATGAATGCCAAAAGCAGAACACCGCTCTTATTTCGATTTCTAGGTCGAATTCGCCAACAGCGGCGCATACAGGGGCAGGATTGGAAAGCGGATATTGCGTCTCTCCGATTTCACGGAAATGCTGGGTCGCCATAGAAGATTCCGCGCCCGTCGGTCGCGACGTAAACGCGGCCGAAGGTCCGCGGATCGCCTGTGATGACGCGGAACCTGAGGCCCCACTGATGCGCGTCGTCGTTGATTCGCAGCCAGGATGCACCACCGTCGGTCGAGCGCCACAGACCGCCGAACTTGGGCTTCACGCCATAGGCATAGATTGTCGGGACCGAGGCACCCGGCGCCGCCTTGCCGAGACCGAAGTTTACGAAGAACATGTCGCGAAAAACCGGATCCTGTGCGGTCATGGCCGAGAAGGATCGCGCGAAATCGGTGCTGCGATAGAAACGGCCCATGCTCAGGAACCATAACTCGCCGGCCGTGCCAGGCCTCGCCACCACGAACGGGGGCGTCTCGCGCGAACGCAATCGGTCATCCCATAGCTTCGTGGGCAAGCCCTTACCGGATGCGCGCTCGAACGCATGGCCGCCGTCCCGGCTGACGAATACCGCTCCGCCGCGATAATCGACTGCGTACCAGATGTTCGGCGCGGCCTTGTCGGCAACTGCGCGCGCTCCATCCGGCACGCCTTTCGGCCTCCACCATGTCCGGCCCCGGTCCGCAGTCGCCAGCAGCACGGGCCCGGACGCGACGAACGTCCTTCCATCCGCCGAAACGGCGATCGGCGCCTGCCCATCGACATCGATGCGGACGGGCGGTCCAGCGCCGATCGATACGGGCGGCGCTTTGAGTGCGTGCCAGCTGTGACCGCCGTCCTCCGACCAACCCAGCGACGCGCCCTCGGGATCAGAAACATAGCCCGACGCGCTTCGAACCACCACATTGGGTGCGTGCCCGGCCCAGTCGAGGTTGTGCGTATGGGCCAGATCGGGATCGAGAAAGGGCTGCAATGGCGGCACGTCGAGCCGGTCATGGACGAAGCCACGAACGTCGCCGATGCCGGAGATGAGATGCGCGCCGGCGGTCGGGCTAATCAAACTTTGTGGCACCGTCTCTTCGACACCTTCAACCCACGGTTTCCAGAGCAGCTTCTGCTTCAGCGCGTCTGCCGTCCGGTAGACGCTCCCACCCGTCGCGTAGGCGAGAACACCCCCGTCGAAAGGGTCGAAGGCCAGCCCGGCAATCCAGCCGCCGAACTCGGAACTTGGCTTTTCGGATTTGAGGAACGGAACGGATGAGACGTCGCGCGAACTTCGCTCGCGCAGGCTGATCCAATGCGCGCCGGAGTCATTGGACACCCAGACCGTGTCGTGATGGCTCCAGCGATCCACTGTCGACACGGCTATCCGACCGGCGTGCTTTCGATCGATGCTGAGGCCCATATAGCCGCCTTCGGCCTCCGCACCGGCAACGGGCGTGATGTCGGTCCACTTGCCCGACCGCGTGTCGAGCTTCCACACGCCACCGTCCGCGATGTCGTTCGGCCCGATTCCAGTACAATAATCGACGTACAGTGTGCCGTCGGCATCGATCGCCGCTTTGACGGGTAGCATGGCACTAGGCGGCCCACCCGCGACGGCGCTCCAGCTCCTCCCGCCGTCGCTCGAACGGTAGAGGTGCTGGGCCGCAGGATCGGCCACGCCGGCATAGAGGACCTTGGATTCCGCTCCCTCCGCTCCGCTCGCCGGATCGAACACCACAAAGGAGACGCCGCCGTGCGAATGCCAATCGGCCGGGGCGCCCAAACCCTTCCAGGGAAAGCCCTCCACCCTGCGCCAGTTCGTGCCGCTGTCGTCGCTTCGCCACAGGCCGTCGTGGCGCGAGCCGAAGAAGAGAGTCGAAGTGCGGTAGGGATCGATCGCCAACCGCTCGCCAAGGCCGCGACCGTCCTCGTTGCCCCCCATCCTGAACGGCGTCGGATTCACCGTCCAGCTGCTCCCGCGATCCGTGCTGCGCAGGATCGCTGCCGGTACGTTATGATACATGCCGGCTGCGAGATAGACTTTATTCGGATCGCGAGGGTCCGGTGCGATGCTCTCGATGCCGAAATAGCTATCCTGCCACTGCGAATCCTCGAGCGGGATCCAGCGCTGTTGCCGTGCATCCCAGCGATAGGCGCCGCCCACATCGGTGCGCAGATAGGCGAGTCCTTCCTCCGCTGGTGAAAAGTTGATGTTCGGCGAGAACCCGCCGCCACCGATCACCACGTTGCGCCATTTGTACGGAACCGACGGAGCTTCTGCGGCAAGCGCCACCAAAGGCGCACTCGAAATTGCCAGGGCGCTGAACAGTGCGGCAAGAAATCTCAACAGCCCCTCCGATCGATACCGGCACCGCCCTCCGGATCAAGTTAGTCGCGGACCGGGAACCTCCGCAATCGGTGGAAGCGGGCACGAGCAAATTTCAATGCCAATGTCGCGATTGCCTGGGACCCAGAGCTAACGCCTCTGGAGTCCTTTAAGAGTTCTCAAGATCGGTCACTCTCGCAGCAGCGAAACAGGCGCTCCCGCCGGTCAGCCTCGCATTTTCGAAAGCGCAGGCCGGCGAATTCGCGCGCCGGCCTGCGTTCGCGTCAGGCGATAGCCGTCGCGCGCTTCTTCCCACGCAACGTCGCGCCCACCAGGCCGAAGCCTGCGAGCATCATCGCCCAGGTCGTCGGTTCGGGAACGGCGGCGTTGAATGCCTTGCCTGCCAGCACATAGTTGCCGATCTGCTCGCCCAGCTGGAGGCCCGCCCGATCGTCGGTGCTGAAATGAATCCCGCCCCACAGCCTGCTATTCGCACCGTCGAGCGCGGCTTGGTGCAACCCGGTGAAGCTGCGCGTGTCGCCCGCGATCGTCATCGTGAACGCCTCATCATCGCCGAATACCGAGGACAGCACTGTCTCGCCAACGCCCGAGAAGAACGAATGCGCCGAAGGATAGCCGGGGTGGTTCGGCGTCGTGAACAACGGCGTCCAGCTCGGGTCCGGGTTGGTCGGATCCTCGCGGATCGCAGTGATCGGCCGCCAATAGGCATAGTCATATTTGGCATCGAAACCCGCGATTGCGGCATCGGCCAGGCCCGTGCTCAGCAGCGCGAACGTGCGGGCGTATTGGATCGTCGAAAGCCCCTCGTCTTCGGCGATCGTCAGGCCGATCTGCATCCAGGTGACGCCCGTCGCCGCATCCCAAAACAAGGCACTCGCGGTCTGATCGGGAGTGCGGGTGAGGCTCGTCAGCGAGCCGATCTCCCGCACTTCGGCCAGCGCGGCGGCATATTCGGGCGAACCGACCGCCGGCGGCGGGGCGGGCTTGAACTGATTGGATGAAGTGAGTTCGAACGGCTTGACGCCGCCCCATTGCGAAAATGCCGCGGGCGCGGGGGAGGTCGGTTTCCAATTCCCCGGCGCACCGGTTGGAACATAGGGCGCGACCGCCTTCGATCCGTCGCCGGTGCGCTGCGCGATGATCGCACTGGCATAAGCGCCGCCAGTGGCGATGCCGTTGCTCTTCGCCGTCGGATTCGCGACCAGCGACAGGCTCTGGTCGAGCGCCAGTTGATACGTGGCTGCGTGCGCCGGGTCGGCCGCCGTCAGCACCTGAAAGGCCGCCTGCGATACTGCGGCGCGGACGTCACCGCCGAAGCCGGTGACGCCCGTCAGATAGGGATTGTCGGGCGTGCCGACGATCGAATTGGCGGCGTCGTGCATCGCGATGTTCAACATCGCGAGCGTGCGAGTCTGTGCTGGCGGCCCGGGCGGAAGCAGGCTCGCGGCCCGCTCGTTCCAGAACAATATCGGGTCGCTGCTGTAGTCGATCGTCGCGCCCGCCCCAGTGGGCATCAGCGATAGCGACAGTGAAATCGCGATCGCGGCTGCGCAGGTCCGGCGCTTGATCAGTGTCGTTCGTGACGTCGATGCGCGCAGTGGCGCCAGGTCAGATCGTTTCATTGGTCCCTCCGTTGCAAACGTGTCCGTTGCAGACCTGTCCGTTGCAGGCGCGACCGAGAATGCGCTCATCCACCAAGCGCGCGAGGACCTGGACCTGACTTTTGCCTGAGGAATCGCTGAGTTTTGCCTGATTTGGCGAAACTCCGATGCCGCCATGGCTTTGCCTTGCTTCAAGGCTGCCTGGCGCCAAGCCGCATTCGACGATCCCATGGAGAAATACCGCTGATCGCCAGTTCAAGCGTGTCTTCGAACCACTCGGTGAACTCGAGCGCTCCCGCACGTCGCCGGATTGGCCAGATGGGTAAGCATGGTCAGCGGCCTCGCGATGCGATGCGAACATTGCCCAATGGCAATAGGACTGACGACTTTGTTTAGCCCGCAGCCTTTTTCTAAGTGGATGCACCACGACCGCGGCACCGCCTCACGAGCGCGTGATCGTGGACCTGGCAGATGGTCCGGCGAACACGTTCGTTCCCAACGAAGCGTTCGGCGCGGTGATCGACGGGCTCAGCCGCCACCGTGTGCAACAGGTCTATTCGCCACCGAATATTTGCGCACTTGTGGCGTGGCTGGCCTACTCGATCACGGTTCTGAGAACCGCCAGCCCGCGCCAAGGCTAGGCCGTATCGACATTCAAGGGATTCCCAAAGGCAGGAGTGTCTGATTCATAGGTATCCGCAGTTTCGCCGAGCTCATGTCTATTTATTTTAGACCAACCGGTCGGATCCGCTGTTTGCGTCCTCCTGGGCTGGATGCTACAACGTCCGTCTACTAAGCTAGATGGCGGGATCACATGTCGAACGATACGTCGCAACCGAAGTCGAGCGTCCTCCCGACGGCCGAGCCGTCGAAGCAGGAATGGCTCACGCCGGATTTCGCCGAATATGACATCACCCGGCTTACCCAGGCGATAGGCCCAGGCGGGGTCTCGGACGCCGGCATCTACAGCTGATTCCTGGGGACTCGAGGGCGGCCACCGATCCTGACACGGCAGGGGCGGATTGCGCCGTGCCGCCTCGCATTGCATCGGACCGCGATACCGATGAACTCTCGCCATTTTAGGCGCGTCGCCCATTATGCCGAGATCGTTCCGGAGGGGCTACTGATCGGGACGCCCGAGCGCCCACTGCTGCTCAACGGTACGGGTCGGCGCATTTGGGACGCGCTCGAATATGCGACCAGTATAGCCGAGTTGGCGGATCTGCTCGCGGCGGATTTCGCGGTTTCGCCCGACGTCGCGCAGCAGGAGGCCGAGGGCTTCGTCACGAAAATGTGCGACGCCGGTCTCGTCACCGCTGCGCTGCGCTCCGACCCTATGCGCGACCGCTATTTCGCGCTGCTCAAGCGGTCGCTCGTCAACTTGATCTACGCCGATAATGAGCAGCGTCTGTGGCGCTTGTTCGACGGCAAGGGGCAGCCGCCCGAACAATGGCCCAGCCATGCCGAATTTCGCGATCTTCGCTACGACGATGCGGAGAGCTATGCCCGGCTGGTCGCGGCCAAGCAGGTGGGGCATGTCGTTCATCGCCAGCCTGGCCGCTATGCCCACACCATGGTTGGCCTGCACGGCCTGACGCATGTCGAACGGCTGGTCGAGCACGTCTTCGAGGCGGAGGTTCCTGGCGATTTCGTCGATGCGGGCGTGTGGCGCGGCGGCTGCGGCGTGCTGATGCGTGCGATGCAGCGTGCGTTCGGCCAAGCCGACCGGCGCCTATGGGTCGCGGACAGTTTCGCCGGCGTCCCCGTGGCAAGCGCCGAACCGGATCTGCGCATGAACATCGACCTGAGCGAGGCAGCCTATCCGTGGATGTCCGCCTCGATTCAGTCCGTGCGCGACACATTCGCGGCCTATGACCTGCTCGATCCGGACGTGCGCTTCCTGCCGGGACTGTTCGCCGACACGCTGCCGCGCGCGCCGATCGCGGCGATCGCGCTGCTGCGGATCGACGGCGATCTCTACACGTCGACCATGGACTGCCTCGCGGCGCTCTACGACCGGGTGAGCGTCGGCGGCTATGTCATCGTCGACGATTACGGTGCTTTCTCCGCCTGTCGCGAAGCGGTGGACGGCTTCCGTGCCGCACGCGGCATCACGGAGCCGCTCGTTCACGCGAACTGGACGATCGTGCACTGGCGCAAGGATGGCTGAGGCACAGCCGGCTTCGCTGCTGCATCTCCATCGGTTCGATCGAACGGGCGAAGATGCCGGCGCGTATCACCATCGCGTGCTCCAGCCGGTCGAGATGCTCCACGACTGCCCGGAATTCGCGCCAGCCGAGCTGTCGTGGCTCGACCCGGGCGCGCCCGGGCACGCGCTCGCGGCCGACCTGCTGGTCGTGCATGCGCTCGCCGGGCCCGAGATCGAGATACTGCTGCGCGAACGGTGGCGGCAGGGGCGGCCCACCTTGTTCGAGATCGGGGACGATCTGTCGGCGCCGCGGCCCTGGAGCCGTCGCGTCCATGCTCGTCCCAACGCAATGACCGTGGCCCGCCAGTGCCTGCATGCGTCGCGCGCCGATGCCGTGCAATTCTCGTCGCTGGCGTTGCAGGCGAAATATGCGACACTCAACGCGAACACGACTGTGCTCGACAATGCCGTCGCCTTCCCGGGGAGCGCCCCGCATCGGCCCGCCGGCTTCGTGTTCGGCTGGGCGGGCACGCGCTCGCACCACGCCGATCTCGCCGCGATCGCGCCCGCGGTCGCAGCGTTTTGCACCGAACGCCCGGATACCCAGTTTGCACTGATGGGCGATGCGACGCTGGCACAGCTCTTCTCGGCCGTGCCGCCGGGGCAGTTCCGCTGGCAACCGTTCGGGAGCTACGCCGCCTATCGCGCCTTTCTCGGTACGCTGCATGTCGGGCTCGTGCCGATCGGAGCGGGAGCGTTCGCGCGCGGCCGCTCCGACGTCAAGGCAGTGGAGATGGCCGCGGAAGGCGCCGTCGTTCTGGCGCAATCGGCTGCGGCACTGGCGGGCCTTCCCGCGATCCTGCCTCGGTTCGAAGATGGCGGACGCTTGGTGGCGCTGCTGGACAAGCTCCATGCCGATCCCCGGTGCCTCGCGGCGCTGGCGAGGGGAATACGCGAGACCTTGCGGTCGGAGCGCGATCTCCCGGCCACATGCGCGCGGCATCGCCAATGGTATCGATCTTGGCGTAACGCCGCCACCGGAGCCCTACCGATCGTCGATCGGGTCGAGGCTGGGCAACAGCTCGATGCGGCGCAGGAATGCGCCGCCGCAGGCGCGCGGGACGACGCACTGGCGCAGGCTCGGGCGTTGCTACTGAGCGACCCGAGTTATGCACAGGCGCGCTGGCTCGCGGCCGGTCTGCTCGCAGAACGCGGCCAGCGCGACGAAGCGCTGGCGCTGGGCGCGCCTCTGCAGGCGTGCCCGATCTACCGACACGTTTGGAGCGATTACGTCGCGGCGCTTCGGGACGGCCGCGAGGCAGCTTTGCCCGCAGACGCCGCCGCCCACGCCGATTTTCACCGTACGTTGCTCGACGCGCATCCCTTCCATCCGTTCGCCCTTGCAGCCGAAGAGTATCGGCTGCGCCAGGCGGGGGACGCGGCGGGCGCGGCCGCCCTGCGCGCCCGGCGGATGCTGCTCGGCGACGAGGCATGAGAGACACCCATCGCCACCGTGCCTTTGGGCTGACGCTCGCCGCGCCGCTGCGCCTGCCGGCGCCGGCCGCCGCGGCGGATGCACCGATCGATGTCGCGATCACAGTCGAGCCGGTCCTCCCGCCACCGGGTGAGGGGGAGGCGACAAGGGTTTCGCAGTTGATGCAGATCGTCTTCGCGACCGACAGTGCGATCCTGCACGCACACGGGCTCGATTTCGCACAACGCTATACGATGCGCATCACGCGGTCCGGCATTGCGGTGGGCTGGAGCGCCGGCGTCGAACCCGCCGATGTCGCACGCCATCTCGTTGGCCCGGGGCTCGTTGCGCAGGCCCTGCTGGCGGGGAGAACCTGCCTGCACGGCTGCGCGGTGCAGACCCCCGCGGGCGCGATCGTGATCCTCGGCGCGAGTGGGCGCGGCAAGTCCACGCTCGCGGCCGCGCTGGTCGCCGCGGGATTGCCGCTGATCGCGGAGGAATATGTGGTGATCGCCGAAGACGAACTGGCGTGCGTCCCCGCGATTCCCGCGCTCAAGGTTTCGCGCGAGACGGCGCCGTTGCTCGGGCTGGCGGGGCGCAGCGAGCCGACCTTCCGGCATCCCGACTTCGCCGGCGAAGGCATGACGGTGACGCTGGACCGCGACTCGTTCGCCGGCGATGCGCCGGTGCCCCTTGCCGCGGTCTATGTGCTCGATCCGCGCCACCGCGATACCGGCGTCCACCTGTCCCTGCCGCTGCCACCCGCCCAGGCCGCTGGCGCGGTCGCCGAACACACCTATTGGGGCGCGGCCCTGCCGCCCGAATTGCGCACGCGCTTCCTGCGCCGCGCGCTCGACATCGTCCAGCACTGCCCGGTACGGCGGCTCGCAGTCCCCGACGATCTCGAGGCGCTGCCGCGCGTTGCTGCCGCAATCCGGGCGCCCTATGGAATTTCTCGATGAACTTTGACCCCAAGTGTCGCTTCGAGCGCAATGCCGACAGCTTCGGCGTCGAACAGGACGGTGGCCTGCTGCTGCTGGCGCTCGAGACGGGGCGCTATATCCACCTCAACGCGACAGCGCATGCGATCTGGCAGATGCTTGCGGCGCCATGTTCGTTCGATGCGCTGTGCGCCGGGCTGCAGGCGCGGTTCGCGGTCGACGCCACTCGCTGCCGTAGCGAAGTGTCGGCCCTGCTGACGCGCCTGGTCGATGCGCGTCTGGTCTTCGTGCGCGCGTGCGAGCCGGGACTTTAGCGGATCATCGGTTGGCTCCGGAAGCACGGCGCATGAAATGGCCGACGGAGATGCTGCGCAACAGTTCGAAGCGGTAGCGGTCGCGGACCTCGGGCTCGTGCCAGCCGCGCTCAGGCCAGTCGGCAATAAGTCCGGAGAGCTGCTGGGTGTCGATCAAGCCGGCGACCGCACCGTCCCCGGACATAGCATCGACTTGCTCCGCCAGCCACGTGCGTTGGGCGCTCACCACCTCGTGCCAGTCGGCGGCCTGATATCCGCGCCGGCGCTCGGCAAGTACTTCGGGTGCGACCCAGCCACGCGCCGCACGGCGGATCAGCGCGCGGGACATGCCGCTCTCGTGAAACACAGAGAGCGGCAGGCGCGCGACGAAATCGAATAGGTCCCGGTCGGCACTAGGATCGCGCTCGTCGATCCGCCAGCCCGCGTACAGTGCCTTGCGGTTCGGGCCATGGTCCACGCGCGCCAGCAAATGCCGCACCGACTCGTTGTAGATCGGTACGCGATGCTCCGCTCCGGCGTCCTCGCCCCCCGGGGCAAGCCGGACCAGCCACGCGCGTCGCGCCAGCCCGAGCATGGCGCGAAGCGCGCCGGCCCCGCCGCTCGCGCCAGTCAGCAAGGCAGCCAAGGCACGTCCCCACTGGCTGCGGGCGAGCGGGTCGCTCAGCCGGTGGACACCGTCGTAGCTGAGCGCGAGATTGCCGAACTGGGCCGGCATCAGCACGCGGAGCCCACGCGCCTGCACTGCATCCGCGATCGCGTGCATCCACCCGAGATTGCAGATGTTCGCCGCCGGTTGCTGCGCGAGCTGGAACTGGCGATCGACCAGCGCGCCGAGCGGCACGTCGCGCGTGCGGACCACGACATGCTCGACATTGGCGTGCAGCGCGGCGGTGGCCGCGGCGAGCGCCTGCTCGTCGGCGAGGAAGCCGACACGGCCGGCGTCATATCCGGCGCGGGGCGCGCTGGTGAACGCCGTCACGACGCCTTGCTCGCGCAGCAGCGAGGCTGCGGCACCGGTGATCGTGCTGCTGTCCAGGCCGGCGCTCAGGTGCGTGGCGATCCGGGTCTCGCCGCGCAGGCGTTTCGATACGGCATGCTCGATCCGCTCGCGCAGGCCTTCGGCATATTCGCGCCGGTCGCGCAGCTTCAGCGTGCCCGTCGGCGCCGTCCAAAAGGGGCGCTGCGTCACGCCGTCGAAACCCAGGATCGCCAGATGCCCCGGCATCACGCGCTGAATCCCCTGCCAGTGGCTTCCCGCGCCATGCATGCTCAACGTCCGCAACGTCTGCGCAATGAAGTCCGTGTCCGGGCGCCCAGGTAACGCGGCGAGCGCGTTCAGTCCCTGTGGCATCGACGCGATTGCCGTCAGTTCGGCGCTCTGGTGAAAGAACAAGGGCGCGTTTCCGAAAACGTCGCGCACCAGAATCCAGTTTCTCTCTCGATCGTCCCACACCGCGACGGCAAAGTCACCGCGAAGCCGGTCGAAGCTCTTGGCTTCCCAGCGCTCGAACGCAGCGGCGACGAACGCGGCATCGCTCATCCGCTCCGCATGGCTCCGCAGATCGAGCATGTCCGCGAGTTCGTCGCGATTATCGATGCGGCAGTCGGCTACCAGCGTATAGCGTCCGTCTCCAATAGAGATCGGCTGGGCGTCCAGCTTGTCCTGCGGAACGCACAGTGCCAGCGCACGCCCGAGCGCGGCGCCGCCGCCTCCCGACCTGACTGTGCTGCCGTCCGGTCCGTAGATCTGCTGCGCGGCGAGCATCTGCGCGCATGTGCGCGCGATCATCGGGGAATCGTCCCGCGTCGCCAGTCCGGCGATCGCGCTCACCGAATCTCTGCGGCACGCGCGTGCCGCACATCGACGGTCACAGTTGCAGCTTCACGCCGCATGCGCTTCGGTCGTGCTCGGTACCAGGATGGACACGCCAGCCCTATCGCATTGGAGACTTCCCCCGTCCATCCTGACTCGCCCAAGGGACGCTTCCCTGCAGCGGCGGAGCTTACGAAATTCCGCCTCGTCGCCGTCCGCTTTGACCGCCAGCTTCATCGACGCCTTCGCCGAGGCGCCCGCATTAGGGAGTGTTCTTCTTGAGATGCTTCTCGATCATCCGGAGATGCAATCCATGCGCGCCGAGGAAAACGAGGCATCCGAACACCACGACTGGAATTTCCATGCCTTGCTGACCGGGCCTGGGCGTTAGAACAAGTGTCATGACGACGATGGCGACCAGAATGCAGGACGCCAACGTCGGCGTCATGGCGAGCGCAAGACCGCGAGGGGCGGTCCAATTCACGGATCCGTCCAATGCCCATTGCATGGGCAACCGCGCGTGCTGGCGAAAGCGCGCATTGGCAAGGACAGACATGCCGACCAGCACGCCGACTGCGGCGAGGGCGATGATGAACTGGACCATCTCGATGATTCCTGTCGATCAGAAGGTCACCGGACGTAATAGCCTTCGACCGCCCAACCGGCGGATTCCTTGGCGAGCGTCACGGTCTCGATTGCCCCTTGCCTGTTGGCAAAGTCGGTTTGAAACTCGAGAACCTCATATTCGCCCGGCGGCGCACCGGGCAGCGACGTGGCTTTCGTCACCTTGACGAGCGTTCGCGATGCTACTGCGCCCAGCGGCTTGCGGACGGGAAGGATTGCAGCGGCCCAGCCATCGGCTGAAATCTGCGAACGGAACATCGCGCCCGCCTGGCGCCAGCTCTCGGACCAGTTCTGCTGATCGAAGAGCGCCAGCCATTTGCGCGCCTGGCCGGCGCTGGCGGCGCTGGAAGGCGCGAGCGCAGGAGCACTGGCTTGGAGTGCAGTTGCTGAGGAAACGGCGGGCTCTTCCACGCCCTTCATCGAGAGCGACGCAAAGGCAATGGTGGCAAGTAACACGAGCAGCCCTCCTGCGATCCACCAAAGACCGTGGCCGATGCCCATGCCTAGTCCGGTGCGCATCGTCTGCTGCGTCTCGATCTCCTGCCTGGCCATCCCTAAATTTGTGGGCGCAAGATTTTTGGGGTGTTCGCTCTCCGCCTGGGCGAGAAGCCGCGCCGCCTCTCGACTGCTGGAAACGCCGAATTTGCGTCGTGCCTCGCGCAGGCGGTCATTGACCGTGTGGACCGAGACGCCAAGAGTCCGCGCGATCGATTTGGCGTCGTGTCCCGCCAGCAGCAACCGCAATGTCTCGCGCTCGCGCTCGCTGAGCGATTTCAACGGCTCGCTCAATCCGGTTTTCCAGCTCTTGTCCGACCGAGAAGGCGCCGACCTTCCACGCGTAATTCTCGCTGGGATCCGTGAACCGATACCGAGTTTGTCAGGCGATCCCGACTTTCTGCGCAAGGGTCTGCTACGGCGCTTTCAACCTTCACCAAGGCGGAAAACCTATTGCCCGCAGGCCGTGGCCAGTGACTTCGCATCCACCGTGCCGGGAGCCGGCTTGGCCCAAGGGTCGACCGAGGCGGGCGCCTGGCGCGATTCTCCTTCGGCATTGTGCTTCGTGAACACCGCCGTGCGAAGGTTGCGAAAGCGGCCGCCTTTGCAGTCATATTCGTCGAGCGCGAGCATGCTCAGGAAGAGTTTGCCGCCGACTTTCGCGCCGTCGCGGTATTCGTAGCGCAGTTGCAGCCGGGCATAGCCCTGCGGTCCTTTGGGCGCCGGGCGTCGAAAGATGACCATGTCGCCATCGCCGGTCACGCGCCCGTCACCCCAGCCGTCGGTGCGCACGCCGCTCGCCCAGCTCATGTCCTGCGCGGCGGCCGGTACGCAAACTAGCCCGGCAAGCACCAGTCCGAGCGCTGTTTTCAATATGCCCCCCATCGTTTTCCCCTCCTGCACGAATTTCGTCCGCGCGAAGATTGATAGCGTAGCGCGGCTGCGTCACCAACCGGTCGGCACGGCCGGGCAGGTTCGCGCGCCGCCGAGCCGCAGGAAACGCACCCTGTCGGAAGCGCCGCATTGATCTTGAAAACAAAGATTCATAAGCGAAAATACAAGTCGACCGGAGGGGCTGAGAGAATCATGGGTATTGCGCGTGCCGTTGGTACCCTGCTCGCCTGGGTAGCAGTCGCGTTCTCAGCAGCCGCGCTTGCCGCGCCGTCCGCGCCGGACCCCGTGGTCGCCGCCGCGGGACGCACCCGCGTCAATTTCAATGCCGATTGGCGGTTCAAGCTCGGCAAGAGCGAAGGCGCCGAGGCCCCGGGGTTTGCCGACTCGAGCTGGGAGCATGTCGGGCTGCCGCATAGCTTCAGCATGCCCTATTTCCGTGCCCCGGCATTCTATACGGGCGACGGCTGGTACCGTAAGCGCTTCACCTTGCCGGCGCTCGCGCGCGATCGTCGCCTGTCACTCGAATTCGAGGGCGCCTTCCAGGACGCGCATGTCTTCGTCAACGGTGTTGAGGTCGGGCACCACGCCGGCGGCTATACCGGTTTTTCGATCGACATTACCAAGGCCGTCCGGCCGGGAACCAATCTCGTCGCCGTGCGCGTCAACAATGATTGGGCCGCGACGATCGCGCCGCGCGCCGGCGAGCATGTCTTCAGCGGCGGCCTATATCGTGATGTCTGGCTGGTCGCGTCCGACGCAGTGCATGTGCCCTGGACCGGAACCCGCGTGACCACGCCCGAGCTTTCGGCTGCGTCCGGCAAGGCCGCGGTCGAGACCGAAGTCCGCAACGATGGCGCGGGGCCCGCGGACGTCGTCGTGCAGACTAGCATCGTCGATACTAACGGCCGCGCGGTCGCCACGCTGCCCGATGAGCGCGTTCGCGTCGCCGCCGGTGCCACGGTGGTTGCCCGCCAGGAATCGGCGCCGATCGCTCGGCCGCGGCTGTGGAGCCCCGAGACGCCGACGCTCTATCGTGCGGTGACGAGCCTGCGCGTCGGCGGCCGCGAGCGCGATCGGTTCGAGACCGAATTCGGCTTTCGCTGGTTCGAATGGACCGCCGATCGCGGCTTCTTCCTCAACGGCAAGCACCGCTATTTCCGTGGCGCCAATGTCCATCAGGACCAGGCAGGGTGGGGCGATGCCGTAACCAACGGCGCGATCGACCGCGACGTGCGCCTGATCAAGGACGCCGGCTTCGACTTCATCCGCGGATCGCATTATCCGCACGATCCGCATTTCGCCGAGGCGACCGACCGGCTCGGCATGTTGTTCCTGCCCGAAGTGCCATTCTGGGGTACCGCGGGGTTCAAGAATCCCTGGGGTGCGTCGGCCTATCCGCCGGAAGTCGCCGACCGCCCGGGGTTCGAAGCGAACGTCAAGCAGCAGCTCGCGGAAATGATCCGGATCAACCGCAATCATCCCTCGATCGTGCTGTGGGGCATGGACAATGAAGTGTTCTTCACCAAGCAGGAGACGCTGCCCGAGGTGCGGCGCCTGCTCAAGCAAATGGTCGCGCTGTCGCACCTACTCGATCCGACGCGACCGGCTTCGATCGACGGCGCCCAGCGCGGTGATATCGACAAATTGGGCGATGTCGCCGGCTATAACGGCGATGGCGCCAGCCTGTTTCCCGATCCCGGGATTCCCAATTTCGTCGCCGAATATGGAGTGACGATGGCCGACCGGCCGGGGGACTATGCGCCCGGCTGGGACGACCTGCCGAACACCAAGGGCGCGGACAAGGCTCGCGAAGGGTCGTGGCGGCTGCCGTGGCGGTCGGGGGAAGTGATCTGGGCCGGCTTCGACCATGGCTCGATCGCGGGCAAGCGCTTCGGCGGCATGGGCATGATCGACTATTTCCGCCTGCCGAAGCGGCAATATTATTGGTACCGCAACGCCTATGCGCACGTGCCGCCGCCGGTGTGGCCGGTCGCCGGAACGCCTGCGGCGCTGCGCATCACCACCAGTTCGCGGACCATCGCGCGGGCCGACGGCACCGACGACGTACAGGTGATCGTCAGCGTCGTCGATGCCGCCGGACGCCGCCTCAGCAACAGCCCGCCGGTACGGCTCGCGATCGAGTCCGGCCCCGGCGAACTCCCGACCGGCCGCGCGATCGATTTCGCGCCCGACAGCGACATCGTCATCCGCGACGGCGAGGCGGCGATCGCGATGCGCAGCTGGCAAGCCGGTGTCACGCGACTGCGCGCGACGTCGCCCGGCCTGAAGGACGCCGTCGCGTCGGTGCGGACGCTGCAGGGTCCGGCCTTCATCGCCGGCAAGACGCCGATTGTTGCAAACCGGCCCTATATTCCGTTCGCGCCGCCGCTCCGCGAGCATCCCGGCGATGGCGTGTTCGGGCCGAGCAACCCGACCTTCGCAAGCTCGAATGCGCCCGACCATAGCTCGCAGCTCGTCAACGACGGCAACCCGGCGACCTATTGGGCCCCGGCTCCCGGCGACACGACGATGTCCGTGACCATCGATCTCGAACGCGTGGTCGAAGTGCACCGGCTGACGCTCGTATTCCCTGCGGCTGCGCCCTATGGCTTCGTCGCCGAAGTGCAGGATCGGCAGGGCAATTGGCAGGAATTGGCACAGCAGATCCCGGGTCTCGATATCAGCCAGAGCCGTACGTTGGAGACGGAGGCGCGCGTGGGACGCAAGGTGCGTGTCAGGCTGTGGCTGCCGGGCGGAACCGTCGTGGCGGGGCTTTCCGAACTGACGATTACCGGCGCATTGCGCACCGAATGACTGCTACCAGGGGAATGAAGAGATGCGCCATGTGCTTCTGCTCGATTTGGTGAACGACGAGGCGGCGATCGCGGCCTATCGTCAATGGCATAGCCCCGGCGGGCCGCCCGAGGCGATCACCCGCGCGATTCGCAGCGCGGGAATCGTCGATATGGAGATCTGGCAGGTCGGCGATCGGCTCGCGATGGTGATGGAGACCGAAGAGGGTTTCGACGCTGCGGCCAAGGCCGAGCAGGACGCCGACGACCCCGAGGTTCAAGCCTGGGAAGCGCTGATGGATGGTTTTCAGAAGCGGCTTCCGTTCGCGCCGCCCGGCGTGAAGTGGGTGGCCGCCGAACGCATCTACGCGCTCGCCGAGCAGCCCTAGCGGTATTCGCCTGGGAGCCCGTTGATGCGCTGAGAATCGGGCGGATCGGCCTATTTGTCGTGGCCGAAACTCAATTGATTGCCGTCGGGGTCCTTGATGATGAAGTCGCGCATGCCATAGGGCGCAGTGCAGGGCGGCTGTACCAGGTCCACTGGCTTGCCGGCGATCCGGGCGGCAAAATAGGCATCGCTGTCGTCGCAGAACACATAGACGTTCCCGCCGCCGAGCGGCCGTTCGCGCGCATCCGACTGGCTCAAATGGAGGCTGAAGCCTTCCATCTTCAAACCGACATAGGCGCCGAAGCGGAAGTCTTCGGCAAAGCCCAGTATATCGCGATAAAAGGCAATCGACGCGTCGACGTCCGCCACATGGAAGACCGGGGCGACATGATCGATCCGCATCGTGATCCTCCTTCAGCTCCCGACGAAACAGGGCGCGGCCACCGCGGGAAGTCAAGTTCGGAGCTTGCGATGTAGGAAAATTGCTCGCACACGAAGTGAGTGGAACAAACGAAGAACATAATCCCTTTGGCCGCTGTAGGCGCGCATCGGACTTTGGGCGGGGCCGGCGTCGTAACGCTGCATTCGCCGTGTCCGAAATCCTCGCTCGAAACGCAGATGGGGAACGACGGCGCGGACGAATGGCGGCCGTCAATTTGGTCAACTTCGTTGGATTTCGGGAGGCGCAATTTGCACCTTCCCGAACCCGGTGCATCCTCACGCCGGTACGCCTTGCGCGGCGGGCAGCGCAGTGATGTCGGACGGTCCGGACCAGATGTTGATCCCGCCATCTTCGGCACTCGAATCGATCGTCGCCAGTTCGGCGTCCGTGAAGTCGAGCCGCGCGACCGCATCGAGCGCATCGTCGAGTTGCGCGACGGTGCGCGCGCCGATCAGCGCCGAAGTCACGCGCGGGTCGCGCAACACCCAGGCAATCGCCATCTGCGCGAGGGTTTGGCCGCGCTGCTCCGCGACCGCGCCCAGCGCGCGGATCGCGGCGAGATTCTTCTCGGTCAGCAGCCTGGGCGACAAGGATCCGCCGCGGCTCGCGCGCGCATCTGCGGGAATCCCGTGGAGATATTTCTCCGTGAGCATGCCCTGCGCCAGCGGGGAAAAGGCGATGCATCCCGTCCCGAGCGAATCGAGCGTCGCGAGCAGCTCGCGCTCGATCCAGCGGTTGAGGATCGAATAGCTCGGCTGATGGATGAACAGCGGCACCTTTTCCTCCGCGAGGATCGCGGCGGCGCGCCGAGTCAAGCCGGGCTCGTACGACGAGATGCCGACATAGAGCGCCTTGCCCTGGCGGTGGAGCTGGACCAGCGCGCCCATCGTCTCCTCGAGCGGCGTGATCGGGTCGACGCGGTGCGAATAGAAGATGTCGACATAGTCGAGCCCCAGCCGCTTGAGGCTCTGGTCGCAGCTCGCGATGAGATATTTCTTCGACGAGCCGATGTCGCCATAGGGCCCCGGCCACATGTCCCAGCCCGCCTTGGTCGAGATGATCAATTCGTCCCGATGCGCGGCGAAGTCGGTCGCGAGGACGCGCCCGAAATTCTCTTCCGCCGAGCCATAGGGCGGCCCATAGTTGTTCGCGAGATCGAAATGGGTGACGCCGCGGTCGAAGGCGCGGCGCAAAATCGCGCGGCCGGTCTCGAACATGTCGGCGCCGCCGAAGTTCTGCCACAGCCCCAGGCTGATCGCCGGCAGCTTCAGTCCGCTGCGACCGACGCGGCGATAGGGCATGTCGCCATCGTAGCGGCTGGGGCTGGCGACATAGGGAGCAGGGAAGGGCATGCACGTCCTCCGGATGGTGCGGCAGTGACTGGGCACGCGGGTACAGCCGACGAGATCGGCAGGGCAAGCGCCGCTCAATGCCGGCGCGTATATTCCAGGCCGTCGATCCAGATGATGTTGGGATCGCTGGGATGAGTCATCAGCGTCAGCCGCTCGCTCGCCCCATCGTCATAGGAAATCGCCATGCCGAGGTCCTTGACGACGTAGCGCCCCACGCGCGGCGTCGCGCGCCCGCCGGAGGTCACGCTCGACGCGCCATTGCCGGCCGATGCCGATGCGCCGGCGAAGCCCTCGCGCAGCACTCGGCCTCCCGGCTGGAAGTCGAAACTCGACTGCGAGAATACGGCATCGGTTCCACCGGTCGCGAGGCTTCCCGTGCCGCCGACTCGCACATAGCGGCCCTGCAGCGCGGCCACGGCCTGAGAGGTCCAGACCTTGTTCTGATAGAATGTGGCCCAGCTGCCGTCCTGGTCCCGATACTGGTAAGTGCTGCCATTGCGGCGCCACTGACTCCAATGCGCTGGATGAATTCGCCGGTCGGCGAGCGCGCCGCCAGGGGTGGAGAGCCCGGCGAGATCGGTGAGCAGGTCGCCCGATTTGAACAGCACAACCGGCTCCAGGCGTATCGTGATCATGCCGCCATAGCCGGTGCCGTAGCCCTGGATCAGCGAATAGCCCTGGATCTCGCTCGACCCCGCGGGCGCTACGTTCGCGGTTTTCGCGACGGGCGTCTGGGTCGCGCCTCCGCCGCCGTCGAATTGGCCGGCGACTTTCGATTCCGGCGCCGCAAGCCAGCGGCGGAGCATATCGCATTCATGCCCGGCGACCGGCGCAAGCAGGCGGCCGAGCGCGGCGCGCATCTCCTGGAGACGCGCGTCGCCACCGGGCCGGGCGCGCGCGGCTTCCACCGCGACGCGCAGCTGCGCCACCCGATTCTCCCGCTCCCACGCCGCGATGTCGTTCGAGAGCGGGGGCCGGCTCGCCTCGGGGCAGCGCTCGCGGAGATAGTCGAGCGTCAGCAGCGAGCCCGTGGCGTTCGCCATCGCGCTATCGTCGAGCACGGCAGCGAAGCCGGACGCGGGAAGGCAAAGCCAGGTCAGGCACCAGGCGCAGGCGATCAGCCGCATTGCACATCTCCGTCGCGGTCCGGATGCTTGCGGCGCTATGGCGCAACCATCATTCGGTCAAACGGCTGGGATGCGCGGATCGCCGATCCGTTGCGACCGCGCGATGACGCGAAACGCTTCCCCTTGGGCGATCGAGCGCTTATGTGCCCCGACCTTATGGCCCGTCCGCGCCCCGCCACATTCGACAAGAAGAAGATCGTCGCCGAGAACCGGCGCGCGCGGTTCGATTATGCCATCGACACGGTTTATGAGGCCGGCATCGCGCTCACGGGCACCGAAGTGAAGTCGCTGCGGTTCGGCGAGGGTTCGATCGCCGAAAGCTATGCCGATGTGAACGACACCGGCGTGTGGCTGATCAACTCGAACATTCCCGAGTTCAGCCACGGTAATCGCTTCAACCATGAGCCGCGGCGGGCGCGGAAGCTGCTGCTCCACGAGCGCGAGATCAACAAGTTGCACGGCGCGGTCGCGCGCGAGGGCATGACGCTCGTGCCGCTGTCGATCTATTTTAACGGCAAGGGCCGCGCCAAGGTCGAGCTCGCGCTGGCCAAGGGCAAGAAGACGCACGACAAGCGCGAGGCGATCAAGGAGCGCGACTGGAAGCGCGAACAGGCCCGACTGCTTCGCGATCGTGGTTGAAGCCAAGAACCCGTTGATGCGGTGGCTCCGCCATCACATCCCCACGCGCGAGCGGATCGAACGGGTGCGCTGGCTGCGCCCGGTCGCGCATATCGTGCTCGATCCGCCCTTGTGGCGTTTCACGCGCCGCTCGGTGCCGCGCGGCGTCGCGCTCGGCATGTTCACCGGCATCCTTGTGCCGCCCCTGCATTTCCCCGCTTCGGCCGTGCTCGCCTTTCCGTTGCGCGCGAACATTCCCTCGGCCGCGGCGACCGCAGTGCTCGTCAATCCGGTGACTGCGGGCGCCTATTGGTACCTCGGGTACAAGCTCGGCCATTGGCTGCTGGGGAGCAATCGCCATGTCGCGGCCGAAGCCAGCGCCGCCGGCGTACCGCGCGACTGGCTGCATTGGCTGTTCAACATCGTCGGCCCGGCGACGTTGATCGGCATCCTGATTGTCACGATTGCCTGCGCTGCGCTCGGCTATCTGCTCGCGGGGCTCGGCTGGCGTTGGTGGATCGTGCGCAAATGGCGTGCCCGCGCGGCGCGGAGAACGAGCGCGCTCGTCGCCTGACTCCGGACTTGCTCGAAAACCACAATTTCGCGGGCGGGTTTGACGGGGCGTCTTAGCGAGTTAAGACAGCACCATCCAAAGTTTCCAGACAAGGTTCAACCATGCGTCTATTTCTCGTTTCGACCGCGCTGGCCGGCGCGGCGATGTTCCCGTCCGTAACCGACGCCGAGGAGGCCAAGCCGCGCTACGGCAGCTACGGCATCGATACCGCCGGCATGGACAAGAGCGTCGCGCCGGGCGACGACTTCTACGATTATGTCAACGGGACGTGGGACAAGACAACCAAGATCCCCGCCGACAAGGCGAGCTTCGCCATGTTCGACACGCTCCAGGACCTGTCGCGCGACCGCACCCACGCGATTCTCGAGGAAGCCGCGCGGAATCCGAAGTCGCGCATCGGCACGGCCTATTCGGCGTATCTGGACACTGCGACGATCGAGAAGAAGGGCCTTGCCCCGATCAAGCCATGGCTCGACACGATCAAGGCGCTGAAATCGCCCGCCGATTATCCGGCGCTGCTGGCGGAAGCCGCGCGCAAGGGCGTCGAGGGCCCGTTCGACGGTGCGGTGGTGCAGGACCGCAAGGATCCCGCCAAATATGTGTACGAGATGGGGCAGGGCGGGCTCGGCCTGCCCGACCGCGACTATTATCTCGACAAACGGTTCGCGCCGCAGCTTGGCGCCTATCGCGCGCACATCGCCAAGACTTTCAGCCTCGCCGGCGAACCCGATGCCGACGCCCGCGCCAATGCAATCGTCGATTTCGAGACGGAGATCGCCAAGGTCAGCTGGACGCGCACCGAGAATCGCGATTCGGACAAGACTTATAACCGCATGACCGTCGCCGAACTGACCAAGTCCGCGCCCGGCTTCGACTTCGTCGCGTTCCTCAAGGCCAACCGCACGCCGGTGACTTCGTTGGTGATCGAGCAGCCAAGTGCTTTCACCGGCATCGCCAAACTGGTGGGCGCTGCGCCGGTCGGCGTTCTCCGGGACCAGCTGATCCTTCGCTCGCTCGACAGCTTTTCAGGGGTATTGCCGAGTGCGTTCGACAAGGAGCGGTTCGCGATGTTCGGCACGACGCTGCAGGGCACGCCGCAACAGGCGGAGCGCTGGAAGCGCGCGTCGGATTACACGAGCAACATCCTCACCGACGAGGTCGCCAAGCCCTATGTCGCCAAATATTTCCCGCCCGCGACCAAGGCTGCGATCGACACCCTGGTCAGGAACGTCATCACGGCGCTCAGCGACCGCGTCGGCACGCTTGATTGGATGACCCCGGCGACCAAGGCCAAGGCACGCGAGAAGCTCGCCGCCTTCACACCGCGGCTCGGCTACCCGAACCGCTGGCACGACTATTCGAAGATGCGGATCGTCCCCGGGGATGCGCTCGGCAACAGCATGCGCGCAACGGAATGGTCGCATGACTGGAACGTCGCCAAGCTCCGCAAACCGATCTACCGCTGGGAATGGTCGATGACGCCGATGACGGTGAACGCCCAGGCCAATCCGGTGCTCGTCGCGATCACCTTCCCCGCGGCGATCCTGCAGCCGCCCTATTTCGATCCCGCCGCCGATCCAGCAGTCAACTATGGCGCGATCGGCGTGGTGATCGGTCATGAGATCAGCCACCACTACGACGATCAGGGATCGAAATACGACAAGACCGGCCGCCTGACTCAGTGGTGGACCGACGCCGATCTCGCGGCGTTCAAGGCGCGCACCGCCAAGCTGGTGGCGCAGTATGACGGTTATGAGGTGCTGCCGGGGATGAACATCAAGGGCGCGATGACGCTCGGCGAGAATGCCGCCGACCTCGCGGGTCTCAACGCCGCGCTCGACGCCTATCATGCCTCGCTCGGCGGCAAGCCAGCGCCGGTGATCGACGGCACCACCGGCGACCAGCGCTTCTTCATGGCCTATGCCCAGGTCTGGCGCCGCCTCCACCGCGAGGCCGACATGCGCAATCGCTTGCTCACCGACGTCCACGCGCCGGCGCACCAGCGCGTGTGGGAAGTGCGCAACCTCGACGCCTGGTATGACTCGTTCGGTGTGAAGCCTGGCGCCAAGCTGTATCTGGCGCCGGCGGACCGCGTGAAGATCTGGTGAGGTTGGTCCGCTAGACGGCAATCCCCCGTTGGGGGAGAGGATCGGAATGGGGGCTGGTCGGGCGCGGTTGGTCTTGACGCCCGACTCCCCCCGGCACACTAACCCTCATGGCTACGCTGCCCGCCCCCTCGAGCCGTTCGAGCCTCGTCGTACCGCTCGCGATTGCGTTGCTGGCGGGCGGGGGCGCAGCGGCCGGCGTGCTGGTGCTGCTCCACGAACGCGCGATCGCGATCGGGTTCGGCGCGGCGACCTTGGTCCTGATCGGCGCGCTGTTCCTCGCGCGGCGGCTGATGGCGGGAACGCCGACGGTCGAGCCGGTTGCCGACTGGTCGCTCGCGCACGCGCTCGCCGCTGCGAGTGCTGACGCCGTCGCGGTCACCGATCGCGCGGGGCGACTGGTCTGCGCCAACGATCGTTACGAAGCATTGTTCGGCGGGTTCTTCACGCCGCCCAATGTCCCGATCAGCGAGACGGTCGTCGCCGCGCTGGGCACGGCCGGTCGCGCGGCGTGGCGCGACGGCAAGGCGCATACCAGCCTGTCGACGCAGCGCGCCGCGCATGTCACCGCGCAAGTCGAGCGCGTCGGCGAGGAGATGCTGATCTGGCGTTTCGTCGGCGCGCAACTGGTCGATATCCAGGCGCAAGTCATGAGTTTCCTCGACGGTCCCGAAGGCGACCGTCTCGGCGGCGCGGGGATCATGGCGGCGATGCTCGCGAGCGACGGGCGTATCCGCGCCGCCAATCGCGTGTTCCGCCTGCGCGCGCAGGGGACGGCAGATGCGCCGATCGAGGGGCGCGACTTCGCACGCTATCTCGTGACCGACACGCTGGGCCAGGTCCATTTCGAGCGCGAGGGACTGTCGGGGACGCCGCTGCGAATCCTGCAGATCCCGTTCCTCGAAGGCGAGGAAGCGCCGATGCTCGTCGCACTGCTCGACGAGGAGAATTCGGTGGCGCCCGCGCCAGCCATCGGCGGCACGGCCACGGCGCACGTCCATTCGCTCGTTGCGTTGTTGCCCGTCGGCATGGCGCTGATCGATCGCGACGGTCGGTTCGTGCACATGAACGATGCGTTCGTTCGCGCGACGCGGCTGAATGCTGCCGCGCCGCCGCTCTATCCGGGCGATCTGGTGGTTCGCGAGGACAAGGGGCCGCTTGCCGATGCGGTGCGCCGGCTCGCGGGCGGGCTGGTCAATTCGACCGACATGACGGTGCGGCTGGCCGACGCGCCCGACGAGCCCGTCGCGATCAGTATCGCCGGCGCGCGCGGGCTCGGCGACGCGGCGGTGATCATCAGCCTCAAGGACTCGGGCGAGGAGAGCAAGCTCAAGCGCCAGGTCGCGCAGGCGACCAAGATGCAGGCAGTCGGCCAGCTCGCCGGCGGCGTGGCGCACGACTTCAACAACATCCTGACCGCGATCATCGGGCATTGCGATCTGATGCTGATGCGCCATTCGCCCGGCGACAGCGACTATGACGACATCCAGCAAATCCGGGCCAATTCGAATCGCGCCGCGAGCCTGACGCGCCAGCTGCTCGCCTTTTCGCGCCAGCAGACGCTGCGCCCGCAAGTGCTCCAGCTGCCCGACATCATCTCCGAGGTTTCGAACCTGCTCCAGCGGCTGCTCGGCGAAACCGTCAGGCTCGAAGTCAAGCACGGCCGCAACCTCGGCCCGATCCGCGCCGATCCCGGCCAGCTCGAGCAAGTCGTGGTCAATCTCGCGGTCAACGCACGCGATGCGATGCACAGTAAGAATCCCAACGTCAGCGGGACACTGACGATCGAGACGCTGGCCGTTTCGGCCGACGAGGCCCGCGAGATGGACAACGACGTCCTGCCGGTGGGCGACTATACCGCGCTGCGTATCTCCGACACCGGGACCGGCATTCCGCCCGAAATATTGCCCAAGATCTGGGAGCCGTTCTTCACGACCAAGGAAGTCGGGAAGGGCACCGGGCTGGGCCTGTCGACCGTCTATGGCATCATCAAACAGTCGGGCGGCTATATCTTCGCGGACAATGTGCCGAGCGGAGGCGCCGAATTCACGATCTTCTTCCCGGTGCATACCGCCGGGGAGGCGGCGCCCACCAAATCGCTCGTCAAGCCGCGCGCCGAGGAGACCTGGGGCACCGGCACGATCCTGGTCGTCGAGGACGAGGACATGGTGCGCGCGATCGCCGAGCGTGCGCTGGTGCGCCAGGGCTATACCGTGATCACCGCCGAGAACGGCGAAGTCGCGCTCGAACTGCTCGAGCAGATCGATCGGCCCGACCTGATGATTTCGGACGTGGTGATGCCGTTGCTCGACGGACCGAGCATGGCGCGTATCGCGCGCCAGCGCTATCCCGACCTGCCGATCCTGTTCATGTCGGGCTATGCCGAGGAACAGCTGCGCAAGTCGATCAATCTGGAGAATATCTCGTTTCTGCCGAAACCCTTTTCAGTTCAGCAGCTTGCTGAGGCAACGCGAGATGTTATTACCGCGAAATAGCTTGGCCGCCCCGCGCAACTCTGGCATTCAAACCGAATGGACCCGCTGCGCCGCATCCTGATCGTCGAAGACGAACCCCTGATCGCGATGATGCTCGAGGACTTTCTCGACGCGATCGATCGCGAACTCGCCGGCAGCGCCGACTCGGTGGCTACGGCGATCGAAGCGATCAATCGCGGCGGCGTCGATGCGGCGATCGTCGACGTGCATCTGTCCGACGGCGAAAAAAGCTGGCCGGTCTGCGAACGGCTCGCCGAACAGGGCATCCCGTTCCTGCTCGCGACCGGCGGGGCGGGGGACATGATCGATGAGGCCTGGCGCGATCGGCCGGTGCTCGCCAAGCCATTCACGCTCGACGCGGTTGAAAAGGCGCTCGACCGGCTCGGCTAGCCGGCGCCCGTCACGCGATCCGCTCGGGAACTTCCGCGGCATCCTCGGCGATCGCGTCGGGCGGTGCAACGGCTTCCCAGGGGAATACGAACCAGTCCTTGGTCACGCGCCGGTCGATCGTACGCGCGCGATATTCGACGCGCTGGTCGGAGCTGACATTGTCGATCAGCGTGGCGAAGCGGACGCTGTTGGGCGCAGCGTCCGCTTCGGCAAGCGCCTTGCGCAGCTTGGCGATCGTCCGCCCGCTATCGTTGATGTCGTCGAGGAACAGCAGGCGTTCGCCGCTCCGCGTGCGCGCGGCGAGCCGCACCAGGGGGGCGTCGGCGAAATCCTCGACCTGGCTCGAATGGTCGACGGAGAGCATGGGGAGCCCGGTGGCATGGCTGAGATACACTGCCGGCGAAAGCCCGCCGCGGCCGATGCCGATGATATAGCTTGGCGTCCAGTCGGTGTCCGCGGCGAGCGCGGCGGCGAGCGCCCGGACGTGCGTCACAAAGTCGTCGTGCAGGATCGGCGTGAACACCGTCATCAATTCACCTCCATATAAGCATCGAGCGCCGCCAGATGTGCGGTCAGCTCTTCGTCGGCCAGGAACGAGCCGAGGAAGCTGTTCCGCGCAAGGGTCGCCAATTCGGACTTGCCCAATCCGCGTCCGGCGGCCGCGGCACGATAATTGTCGGCGACATACCCGCCGAAATAGGCAGGGTCGTCCGAGTTGATCGTCGCGCGCAGGCCCAGCCGCAGCATGCGATCGATCGGATGCGCATCCATGTTCGGCACGACGCACAGCTTGAGGTTCGACAGCGGGCACACCGTCAGCGTCATCGCCGAACGCGCGAGCCGCGCGACCAGCGCCGGATCCTCGAGGCTGCGGTTGCCGTGATCGAGCCGGTCGACCTGGAGCAGGTCGAGCGCCTGCCAGACATAGTCGGGTGGCCCTTCCTCCCCGGCATGCGCGACCCGCTTGAGGCGCATCTCGCCCGCCCGCGCGAACACGCGCGCGAATTTCTCCGGCGGATGCCCGATTTCCGAGGAATCGAGCCCGACGCCTTCGATGAACTCGAGCCAGGGCTCGGCCATGCGGAGCGTCGCGAACGCCGCTTCCTCGTCGAGGTGGCGGAGGAAGCACAGGATCAGCTTGCTGCTCAGGCCATGCTTCGCCTTGGCCTCGGCCATCGCCGCGAGCAGCCCGTCGGCGACGACCTGGAACGGAATGCCACGATCGGTGTGTGTCTGCGGGTCGAAGAAGATCTCGGCATGCACCACGCCGTCGGCGGCAGCGCGATCGAAATAGGCGGTGCCGAGATCGCGGAAATCTTCCTCGGTGCGCAGCACGTTCGCGCCCGCGTAATAGATGTCTAGGAAGTCCTGCAGCCGGCTGAATTCATACGCCGCGCGCACTTCATCGACGCTGCGGAAGGGTATCGGCACACCGTTGCGCTGTGCGAGCGCGAACATCAGCTCGGGCTCGAGGCTGCCTTCGACGTGCAGATGGAGCTCGGCCTTGGGCAGGCCGGCGATGAAGGACGCGAGATCACACATGGTGACAGAATGATCGCGGTCGGAGGTCAGGGCAAGCGGGTGTTTGCTCCCGCTGTCGCGCTCGCCACCGCGGCAGTAGTCGCGGCGATGCTCGCTTCGCGCCGAGCGACGCGATCGAATGCCTCGCCCGCGGCGCGCGCGAGGCTCGAGAGCAGCGACAGCGCTTCGCGGTCGATCGGCCCGACGGAGCGCCAATAGGCCCCCAGCGCCATCTGCGGTTCGCCCGATCCGATCGGAAACATCGCCATGCTCTTGACGAAGGTCGGCGCATAAGCGGCGTGGGGCACGCGCGCATCGGCATAGATGTCCGGGCCGCGCGCCCCGAGATGAGCAACGGCTTGCTGGTACTCGATCATCTCGATGAGTACTCCGGACGGAA
>Ga0207675_100000180_pt1 | contig 56974 bp, 62 predicted proteins | sample KBSSwiS42_FD_184305 | JGI IMG/M metagenome (GOLD analysis project Ga0207675, IMG submission 184305) | Switchgrass rhizosphere microbial communities from Kellogg Biological Station, Michigan, USA - KBS Switchgrass S4-2 (SPAdes) (version 2) | ecosystem: Host-associated > Plants > Roots >...
GCGAAGCCGAGGCGTGGCTCGCCACTCTGCCTCCCCGATGATCGCGCGCCTCTGGCACGGGTGCGTGCGCGCCGATGTTCGAACCTGTGGTCGTGCACTACGAGGTCGTCGGTGGCAGGCCTTCCGTCGACCCTGAAACCGGCTCATGATGAACATCGGATTGCGTCTCGCAGGAGCATGGACGTGCATCGCCATACCGCGCGGGTGAGCTGGCTGCGAAACGGCGCGGCGTTCACCGACAACCGCTACAACCGCGGGCATCAGTGGTCGTTCGACGGCGGCGCGCGCATCGCGGCGTCCTCCTCGCCCTCCGTGGTGCCGCTTCCGTATTCCGTAGCGGAAGCCGTAGACCCCGAGGAGGCCCTGGTGGCCGCGGCGTCGAGCTGCCACATGCTGACGTTTCTGTACGTTGCCGCGAAGCAGGGGTTCGTCGTCGACAGCTACGAGGACGACGCCTACGGCACCATGGCGAAGAACGCTGCGGGGCGGATCGGTATCGACCGGATCACGCTGCGACCGAAGATCGAGTTCGCCGGCACAAGGGTCCCGAACGTGGACGAGCTTGCCTCGCTGCACCATGCGGCCCACGAGGAGTGCTTCATCGCGAACTCCGTCAAGTGCGAGATAACGGTGGAGGGCATCGGCGGCGCGTGAGACAGGGCATCAGAGGAGCTTCGCATGATCCGCTTTCAGATCATCGAGCGCACGGGCGCCCAGCTGCACAAGGCGCTGGTCGAGGCGATGCGGACCGGTGAGCTGCGCACCTTCATCGCGAAGAAGCGGGGCCGCAAGGTGCTGCACAAGAACAGCGCGTATCCCGGCTGGATGAACTGGTCGGTGTCCGAAGGGATCATCACCTGCGAGGTCCTGAGTCCCAATAAGCCTGGTCGCGAGTGGCAGCTCTTCAGCGCCTTTCTCGGACGGCTCGCCGATCGCTACGCCGACCGCATCGTCGCGATCAACGTCCAGTTCCCGGGCTCCGTGCCATTCGATGCACCGCCGCGCAGACGAAGATCGCGCGCCAGGGGCAAGACTGCGCGGCGGCCCGCACGCAGCCGCTGACCGCCGCATCGCATGTATACGCCGACGCCGTTCCAGGAGACGCGACCCGAGGTGCTGCGCGAGCTCATGCGGCGTCATCCGCTCGCGGCGGTAGTCACGACGACGCCGGACGGACTCACGGCCAATCATGTGCCGCTCGTATTCGATCCCTCGTCGGGCATGAACGGTGTGCTCCGCGGGCATGTCGCACGTGCCAACCCCGTCTGGCGCATGGTCGGCGGCGGGTCCTCCGTGCTCGCAATCTTCCAGGGCCCGGATCACTACGTAAGCCCAAGCTGGTATCCCGCCAAGGCCGCGCACGGCCAGGTCGTGCCGACCTGGAACTACGCCGTGGTGCACGCACAGGGCACCATTGCGTGGCACGAGGACGCGGCGTGGCTGCGCCGCTTTCTCGAAACCCTGACCGATCGCCACGAGGCACATCGCGTCGAGCCCTGGCAGGTGACCGATGCACCTCCAAGCTACATCGACCGCATGCTGACGTCGATCGTCGGCTTCGAGATCGCGGTGTCCTCTCTGACCGGCAAGTGGAAGCTCGGCCAGAACCGTGCGACGGAGGACCGGGCCGGCATCGCCGCGGGTCTCGCTGCCGAAGGAACCGGTGACTCTCGGCGCATGATCGATCTTCTCGATGGTCCCACGGGCCCTATCCCGTAGCGACTACTTGACACCTGCCTCAAGAGGCCACGCCATGAGCGAGACTCCCTCGTCGGTCAACGCGGATGGCATTTACGAGCCGTTCTCGAGCGAGCGCGTGCCGTGGGTCGAGCACTCGCACGGCGGCCGCTTCGGGATGCGTTTCCGCGAGCTCGGTCAGTATGGCGGCGGCCGGCATGTCGGCGTCTGCCTCGAAGTGCTGGAACCGGGGCGGCAGTCCAACCCGGCGCACTATCACATGCTCGAGGAGGAGCACGTGCTGGTGCTCGAAGGCGCAGTGAGCCTGCGTCTCGGCGGGACCACCTACCGCATGACAGCGGGCGACTACGTCTGCTTTCCCGCCGGGCAGAAAGCGGGACACGCGCTGATCAACGAGAGCGACACGCCCTGCCGCTACCTGGTCATCGGCGAACGCAACCCCAACGAGGTGGTCATCTACACCGATTCCGGCCGTATCGGCGTCCGCCTGACCGGCGAGGGCTACCGCAAGTCCGCGACCATGGATTACTGGGCGGGCGAAGACACGGGCGCTAGCTGATGCTGCTCGCCCTCACCCGGCCGGTCAGCCCGTCGATCGTCGAATGCCAGCTCACGCACCTTGCGCGACAGCCAATCGAGCTTGCCCGCGCCGTCGCGGAGCATGCCGAATACGAGCGGCGACTCGCCGAACTCGGTGCGACGGTGCGGCGACTGCCGGCGGCACCCACGCTGCCAGATGCCGTGTTCGTCGAGGACACGGCAGTCGTGGTCGACGAGCTCGCGGTCGTCACCCGTCCGGGCGCCGAAGCGCGCCGTCCCGAGACGGCTGCGGTCGCCGAGCAGCTCGCGGAATACCGGCGAATCGTCCCGATCGAGCCGCCCGGCACGCTCGACGGCGGCGACGTGCTGGTGATGGATGGTGAGGTGTACGTCGGCCGCTCCACGCGCACGAACGATTCGGGCATCGAACAGCTTCGCCGAGCGCTCGAGCCGCTTGGCTATCGAGTGACTGTAATCGCGGTGACGCGCTGTCTGCATCTCAAGGCCGCGGTGACTCGCGTCGCGGCAGGGACGCTGCTGGTCAACCCGGCATGGGTCGCGTCCGATGCGTTCACGGGTTACAGGCGGCTCATCGTGGATCCCGCGGAGCCCGCAGCTGCGAACGCTCTCGCTATTGGCGGTGCGATCCTGCTCCCTGCGCAGCACCTTCGGACGCGCGCGCGCCTGGAGGCGACGGGTCTGGCCGTGATTCCGGTGCCCATGACGGAACTGGCCAAGGCCGAGGCCGGCATCACCTGCTGCAGCATCCTCCTGGAGGTACCGTGAAGCGTCTCCCCGCACCGATCCAGCTGGTCGTCATTGGCCGGCGCCAGGCAGCTCGATCCACTCCACTGCAGTTTCGAGACGTGCGGTGATCTCCGACAGGTCCGACCGGGTATCGCCGAAAATCGCGATGCTGCCCGGGCCCGCCGGGACGAGCGAGCCGCGGAATTCCCCTTCACGCACGCGGATCGGACGCGTGAGCGATTCCTCGCGCAGGACCAGCACCGTCACCGGGCCATGCTCGGTGCGCACGACCAGATGCGGCACGACCCGGCCGCGGAACGGACAGCTGCTGGCATAGGTCACGTCGACCGCACCCGGTCGCAGGCGGATCCCGCCCGCACGCAAAACACGATCGACGATCACCGGGTCGGCGTGTGTCGCGGCAAAAGACTGCGGCTCCTGTCTCGCGTGTTCCACGACTTCGCGCGCGAGCGAGGCGCGCGGGCCGCCGATCCAGAGCACGCTGCCGACCAGCACTCCCGCGACAAGGCTTGCGGCGAGCGCGAGCCAGCGCTGGCGCGGCGCGACAGCCCAGCTCGGGCGCGTACTCGTCGATACGGCGGTCGCCGAGACAGGGACCTGAAGGGCCTTGCGGATCGTCGCGTCCATGATGAGCAGGTCGCGCAGATACTGCGCGCAGGCAGGACACGCGTCGCGATGCGCCGTGACCTCCGGCGTGAGGTGGCCCGGGTCCGCCCCGGCGGCTCGACGAAATTCCAGGCAGTTCATGTCAGTTCACCGTGCAACGCCCGTCCTCAATCCTCGTCGTCGGGACCACCGAGCCCGAGCTCGCGGCGCAGCCTCTGTCGCGCACGGAACAGGCGCGTGAGCACTGCGCCCTGCGTGAGGCCGAGCTGGGATGCGATCTCCTGCGTGGTCTGTCCGATCAGGACCTGCAGCACCAGGGGCTCGCGGTAGTCGTCCGGGAGCCGCATGATGGCGCGGCGCATATCCAGCACCTCGCCCTCCTCGGCGACTGCAAGCTCGGGCGATTCCTCGTTCACCAGTTCATCCACCTGCACCGTCTTTAACCGCTTGCGCTCGAAGCGCCGCGCGTGCTCGCGGCGGACGATCGTGAGCAGCCAGTGCCGCGCCGAGTCCTGCGTCTCCAGGCTGTCACGCGACCGCCAGGCGCGCAGCAGCGACTCCTGCACGACGTCCTCCGCGACCTGTCGGTCCCGCGCCAGCCAGAACGCGAAGCGAAACAGGTCCGGCCGCAGCTCTTCGCAGATCCGGGCGAACCAGCGTTCCCTGTCCTTTCCGGCCAGCGGGACGTTCATGTATAAAGACCGGGCATAAGCCGGCAGGATTTCACCGGGCCGGGCGGCGCAGGTGGCTGCTCGCCGCGGGTTGCGCACGATAGCGCCGGGGCCCGAGCCCGCGCAAACCATGTACCGCCGGAAACGGGGTTCCTGATGAGTCTGGACGAGACGCCGCCGCGGTTCCCTCGTGTTCGACTGCGCCGCATGCGGCGCGACGAATTCTCGCGACGACTGATGCGCGAGACAACGCTCACGGCGGCCGACCTCATCTATCCGGTGTTCGTAACGGACGACAAGGGTGCCACACGCACGCCCATCCCTTCGATGCCCGGTGTCGAACGGCTCAGCATCGAGGAGCTCAAGCGCGAGGCGGAGGTCGTCGCGAAGCTCGGCGTGCCCGCTATTGCGCTCTTTCCGGTTACGCCGCCGGCGGCAAAGACCGATGACGGCCGGGAAGCGTGGAACCCCGGGGGTGTGGCGCAGCGCGCCACCCGCGCGCTCAAGGAGGCCGTTCCCGAGCTCGGCGTCGTCACCGACGTCGCTCTTGATCCGTTCACGACGCACGGGCTCGACGGGATCGTGGACGACACAGGTTACGTCCTGAACGACGTGACGGTAGCGGCCCTGGTGCGGCAGGCGCTGTCGCAGGCGGAGGCGGGAGCTGACATCGTGGCGCCGTCGGACATGATGGATGGGCGGATCGGGGCGATCCGCGAAGCGCTCGAGTCAGCGGGCCACGTCAACACGCGCATCCTCGCCTACTCCGCGAAGTACGCCTCGGGCTTCTATGGTCCGTTCCGCGACGCAGTCGGCTCGGCGGCCAACCTGGGCAAGGGAACCAAGCACGCTTTCCAGATGGATCCCGCCAACTCCGATGAGGCGCTGCGCGAAGTCGCACTCGATCTCGAGGAGGGCGCCGACATGGTAATGGTGAAGCCGGGCCTGCCCTATCTCGACATCGTGCGCCGGGTGAAAGACCGCTTCGGCGTGCCGACCTTCGTCTACCAGGTGAGTGGCGAGTACTCGATGTTGATGGCAGCCGCCGGCCATGGCTGGCTCGACGAGCGGCAGGTGGCGCTCGAGTCGCTGCTCGCGATGCGCCGCGCGGGCGCCGATGGGATCCTCACTTATTTCGCGCGCCGCGCCGCAGAGTGGCTACGCTCGGGCTGAGTCACAACCGTGACCGACGCCTACGCTCTCTTTGGTTACCCGGTCGCCCACAGCTGGTCGCCGTTCATCCACGGCATGTTCGCGCGCCAGACGCAGCAGGACCTGAGCTACCGGCTGTACGAATCGCCGCCCGAGCGCTTCCGCAGCGACGTGCTCGAGTTCTTCAGCGCGGGCGGCCGGGGCATCAACGTCACGGTGCCGCACAAGCACGCCGCCGCCGACCTGGTGAACGAGCTCACGCCACGGGCGCAGCTCGCGGACGCGGTCAACACGATTACACTGGATGGTCAGAATCTCGTCGGCGACAACACCGACGGGATCGGACTGGTGGCCGATCTGCGCGGGAATCTCGGGCTGCGATGGACCGAGCCGCGCATCCTGGTCCTGGGCGCGGGCGGCGCTGCGCGCGGCGTGATCGGACCACTGCTCGAGTTGCACCCGCGCGCGCTCGTCATCGCCAACCGCACCGTTGCACGCGCCGATCAGCTGGTGCGCGAGTTCGCGCCGTTCGGCCCGGTGTCGGGCTGCGCGTTCGGCGAGCTGCAGCAGGAGCACTTCGACCTGATCATCAACGCGACCTCGGCGAGCCTGCGCGGCGAGGTTCCCGCGATTCCATCGGGCGTCGTCGATGCGCTCACCACCTGCTACGACATGTCCTATGGCACAACCGAGACGCCGTTTACGAACTGGGGCCGTATCCACGGCGCCGAGCGCTCGGTGCAGGGCTGGGGGATGCTGGTCGAGCAGGCCGCGGAGGCGTTCGGCCTCTGGCGAGGCGTGCGGCCGGACACGGCGCCGGTGCTCGAGGCGCTGCGCTCACGGATGCACACGGCGGACCACGCCTAGCCGCCTCGCGCGTAATCGCGCTGCAGGTCGACATAGTGGCGGGCGACTACTGGAAAGCGCTCGATCTCCGCGGCGGTCAGCTCGCGCACCCGGCGCGCCGGGTTCCCGAGATACAGGCCGCGCGAGACGAGCCGCTTGCCTGGCGTGACGACGCTGCCGGCGCCGATCATCACCTCGTCCTCGACCACGACGCCGTCGAGCACGATCGAGCCGATGCCGATGAGGCAGCGGTTGCCGATCGTGCAGCCGTGGATCACGACCTGGTGCCCGATCGTGACCTCCTCGCCCACTTCCAGGGGCCAGCCGGCCTCACGGCCGGGAAACGGCCGCGATACGTGCAGGACGCTGCCGTCCTGCACGTTGCTTCGTGCACCGATTCGGATGTGGTTGACGTCGCCCCGGATTACCGTCATCGGCCAGAGCGAGGCGTGCGCGCCCACCGTCACGTCCCCGATCACCAGCGCCGTGGGATCGACGTAAACGCCCTCGCCGAGCGACGGCAACTTGTCGAGGTAGGCTCGCAGGGTCACGCGGTTTTTCCGAAACTGCGACCGTTAGTCTAGACGCTGGTCACCCGGAACCGGCAATCTTGCGGCCGGCCGTCTCTCCGGCCTCACGGGAGCCCACCGATGCTGATCGTGTCGCTGCTCTTTCTCGCGCTGCTCGTGGTCGCCGTGGTCTATGGCGTACGGATCTACAACGGTCTCGTCGCACTGCGCGAGAACGTACGCAAGGCCTGGGCGAACATAGACGTGCTGCTCACGCAGCGTCACGAGGAGCTGCCCAAGCTGGTGGAAACCTGCAAGCGCTACATGTCGTACGAGCAGGAGACACTCGAGCGCGTGATGCAGGCGCGGGCCGCCGTGTTCCGTGCGCAGGGCCAGGGCGATGTCACGGCGCTCGGCGCCGCCGAGGAGCAGCTCCGCGCCGGAATCGGGCGGCTGTTCGCGGTGGCCGAAAACTACCCCGAGCTCAAGGCAGACGCCGGATTCCGTCATCTGCAGGCGCGCATCTCCGAGCTCGAGGAAGCGATCGCCGACCGTCGGGAGCTCTACAACGAGTCGGTCAACCTGAACAACATTCGGATCCAGACCTTCCCCGACCTCATCGTCGCCCGTCTTTTCGAGTTCAAGCCCGCGCCGTTGCTGGAATTTACCGAGGAGCAGCGGCGCGACGTGGACCTGGGCAAGCTCTTTGGCTGATTTGTCGGAGGCCTGGTTCTGGGCTCTCAACCTCGGCGCCGCCGTGATCGGCGGGGGATGGTTCGCCTTCCGATGGATGCACGTGGCTCGCGTCATCGAGGACACCCCGACCTCGCGGGTGCGCTCGGCGGCCCAGGGCTACGTCGAGCTCGAGGGCCGCGCCCGGCCACTCGCCGGCACCCTGAATCTCGCACCGATGACGCAGCGCGACTGCGTCTGGTGGCGCTACCGCGTGCAGCACCGAAGCGAATCTGCAGGCCGGGGCGGCCGGCGCGAGCGCTGGCGAACCGTGGCGAGCGGCCGGTCCGGTCAGCCTTTCCTCATCGATGACGGGACCGGCGAGTGCATCGTGCAGCCCGCGGACGCAGAGGTGCTCGCCGTGGAATCGACTACCTGGTACGGCGCCACGCCCTGGCCGACCAGCGCCCCGGGAGAGGCGGGTTTCGGGATCGACGGCCGCGACTACCGCTACTTCGAGGAACGCATACACGTGCACGAGCAGGTCTATGCACTGGGCAGCTTCCGCTCGGTGAGCGGGACCGGAAACGGTGTGACGGAAGACGCCGTGCGCGCGCTGCTCGCGGAGTGGAAGCAGGACCAGGACGCGCTTGGGCGCCGGTTCGATCGCGATCGGGACGGGTCGATCAGCCTCCAGGAATGGGAGGCGGCCCGGGCAGAGGCACGCCTCACCGTCGAACGACAACGCGCCGAACGGCCCGCCGCGGAGGCGTTGCACGTGCTGGCCCGGCCCGACAACGGACAGCTCTACCTGCTGGCGAGCTTCAAGGCCGCGCACGTCGCGCGGCGGTACCGGCGCCGCGCGTACCTCGCCTTCGCCGGCTTCTTTGCCGCCGTATACGCGCTCGGCTGGCTGATGCAGGGCGTCCTGCGGAATGCCTAGAATAGGCGGGACCGACGGAGCGAATGCGGAAACAATGCTGAACCCGTTGCTGACGGACTACCAGTTGCCACCCTTCACGCGGATACGGCCCGAGCATGCCGAACCCGCGGTGCGCACGCTGCTCGACGGAAACCGACGCCAGCTCGCAGCCCTGCTCGAGGCCGGCGCCGACGGCTGGGACGGGTTGGTCGCCCCAATCGAGCGGATGCATCACGTGCTTGCGCGCGCGTGGTCGCCGATCGGTCACCTGAACAGCGTGCTGAACGGCGAGGAGCTGCGTGCGGCGTACAACGCCTGCCTGCCGCTGCTCACCAGCTATCACACCGAGCTTGCGCAGAACGCGGCGCTCTGCGCGGCCTACCAGCGCATCCTCGACCAGGAGGGCCCGCAGCTCGCACCCGAGCAGCGCAAGCTCCTCGAAAATGCCCTGCGTGACTTCCGGCTCGCGGGCGTCTCGCTGCCGGAGGATCGCAAGCAGCGCTTCCGGCAGGTGATGGAGCGGCTGGCGAGCGTGCAGGCGAAGTTCGACGAGAACGTGCTCGACGCGACGAATGCCTGGTCGCGGGTGGTAGGCGACGAGCGCGAGCTCTCGGGTCTCCCGGCGATGATCGTCGAGCGCGCTCGCGCCGCGGCGCATGCGGCGGGCTTGCCGGGCTGGCTGCTGCCGCTCGATGCCCCCAACTACCAGGCGGTGCTCACGCACTGCGACGACGAGCCATTGCGGCGCGAGTTCTACGAAGCCTGGGTGACCCGCGCCTCGGACCAGGGGCCGCACGCAGGCAAATGGAACAACACACCGCTCATGGCCGAGGTCCTCGCGCTGCGCCACGAGGCCGCGAACCTGGCCGGGTTCGCGAACTTCGCCGAGTACTCGCTCGCTACCAAGATGGCGCGGGATCCGGACGAAGTCCTCCAGTTCCTGCGAAGGCTCGCTCGCCTGAGCCGCCCCGCGGCCGAGCGTGAATACAAGGAGCTCGAGACCTTCGCCGGCCGGAAGCTCGACGCCTGGGACGTGCCCTACTACTCAGAGCAATTGAAGCGCGCGCGGCTCGACGTCTCGGAGGAAGCGTTGCGGCCCTACTTCCCGCTGCCGCGGGTGCTCGCCGGCCTGTTCGCCGTCGCATCGCGGCTGTACCGGATCCGGATCGTCGCGCGCAGCGACATCCATGCATACCACCCCGACGTCCGGTATTTCGACATCCTCGACCGCGACGGCACACCCCGCGGCGGCTTCTTCCTCGACCTGTACGCGCGGCCCAACAAGCGCGGCGGTGCGTGGATGGACGAATGCGTTGGACGGCTGCAGGTCGGGCAGGCGCGCGCCCTGCCCATCGCCTACCTGGTCTGCAACTTCGCGCCGCCGGTCGGTGCGCGGCCGTCGCTGCTGACGCACCACGACGTGCTGACGGTATTCCACGAGTTCGGGCACGGGCTGCATCACATGCTGACGCGCGTGAACTACCCCAGCGTGGCCGGCATCAACGGCGTGCCCTGGGATGCGGTCGAGCTGCCGAGCCAGTTCATGGAAAACTTCGCGTGGCGGAGCGAGGTGCTGCCGCTCATTTCCTCGCATGTCGACACCGGCGAGGCGCTGCCGCTCGCTATGCTCGAGCGCCTGCAGGCGACCCGCAGCTTCCAGGCCGGGATGCAGACGGTACGTCAGCTCGAGTTCGGGCTGTTCGATTTCCGGCTGCACGCCGAGTACTCGCCGGCGCAGGGGCCGCGCATTGCCGAGACGCTGGCCGAGGTACGTGCCGAAGTCTCGGTCGTGCCCGCGCCGGCCTTCAACCGCTTTCCGAACAGCTTCCAGCACGTGTTCTCCGGCGGCTATGCGGCGGGCTACTACAGCTACAAGTGGGCCGAGGTTCTCTCCGCCGATGCCTTCGGCGCATTCGAGGAGCACGGCATTTACGACGTCAGCACCGCACGACGCTTCCTGCAGGCAATCCTCGAGCGAGGCGGGAGCCGCGACGCCATGGAGGCCTTCGTCGAGTTCCGCGGCCGCAGACCCGAGATCGAACCATTGCTGCGCCAGCTCGGGCTGGCGGCCTGAACGGATGAAAACCGGCGCGTCCGCGGCTGGCGACGACGCGACTGACCGGATCCGCAGCCCTAGCCGAATAGTGTGCCGCGTGTCACATCAACGAGTTGCCGCGCAAGCTTAAACGCCATCGGATCACCCACCGATGCTCGCCGCGTTTGACATATGGGTGGAAATCAGACGCCGTCGACAAATTTGACTCTGGTGTTCCTCACGGCTTTGGCTAGACTCCCACTCACTGCGATGACACGACCGATCGAATAAGAACAAAACGCTATGCAGTACCGACGCAGTGACTACGACGTCACCAACACCGTGCAGGTGAGTTCCGTGCCGGCGGTGAAACGGGCGGTCGAGGAGCTTTACTCGCAGACCTGGCCCAGCGGCAAGGTCGAGCGCCTCGAGACGGCCTTCAGCGACTTCGAGCGCCTCTTCAACGGGCATTTCCCCGGTTACCTCGGCTGCGACACCGTCTATCACGACCTGCAGCACAGCCTCGACGACACGCTCGCGATGGCCCGGCTGCTCGCGGGCTACGACCGCTCACACGCGGTCGAGCAACGGCTTGGCGCCGAGCGCGCGATGATGGGCATCGTGGTCGCGCTCTTTCACGATGCGGGCTACATCCGTCAGACCGACGACACGATGCACCGCAACGGCGCGGAGTTCACGCGGACGCACGTCGGCCGCAGCGCGCAGTTCCTGGCGCGCTATCTTCCGACCCTTGGGCTGGCCGACTGGGTGCCGGTCGCGACGCAGATCGTGCACTTCACGGGCTACGAGGTGCCGTTCGACCAGATCCGGCTCGACGATCCGCGCGATCGCAAGGTCGGTCACCTGGTCGGGACCGCGGACATGATGGCGCAGATGGCCGATCGCTGTTATCTCGAGAAATGCCGCGACCGGCTCTATCCCGAGTTCGTGCTCGGCGGCGTCGCGGTGTCGCGCGGCAATGAAGGTGAGCTCAAGGTCATCTACGGTTCCGGTCTCGACGTTCTGCGCAGCACGCCGGAGTTCGTCGCCGAGACGATGCGAACGCGGCTCGACGGCGAGTTCAGCGGCGCCTACCGCTACATCGAGGCGCTCTACGGCGGTCGCAACCCGTACATGGAGGCGATCGACGCGAGCCTGGTTTACCTGAAGCAGATCCTGCAGAGCCAGCGCTGGTCCATGTTGCGACGCACGCCACCCTGCTTCACCTGGGAAAAGAACCCGCTGCAGAACATGCGGACCCTGGTGATAGATCACCTCAAGGGCGTCGTCGCCTCCGGGTGATTCGAGCGCTGCTGCTCCCGCGCCCCCGAACGCCGCCAGCTCAGCCGACCTCGTTCATCTCTTCGGCGGTCAGCTTCACGGCCGCCGCGGCCACGTTCTCCTCGAGGTGCACGACCTTCGATGTGCCCGGGATCGGCAACATCACGGGCGAGCGCGCGAGCGCCCAGGCGATCGCGGCCTGAGGCATCGACAAGCCCCGTCGTTTCGCGATCTTCGCCAGCCGCGCAGCCGGTCCATCCGCGGCGGCATCGCTCGCACGCTCGCCGAGCGGCCGCCAGGGGATAAACGCAATGCCTCCTCGTTCGCAGACCTGCAGCACCGCGTCGGACGCGCGGTCCGCGACGTTGTAGCGGTTCTGCACGGAGACGACTTCGACGATGCGTCGTGCCTTCGCGAGCTGATCCGCGTCGAAATTCGAGACTCCGACGTGGCGGATCTTACCGTCCTTCTGCAGCCGGACGAGCTCGCCGATCGAGTCCTCGAGCGGCACACCGGGATCGATCGTGTGGAGCTGGTACAGATCGATGCGTTCGACGCGCAGCCGCTTCAGGCTCGCCTCACAGGCGGCGCGCAGATGTTCGGGGCGTCCATCGGGCGCCCACTGCTCGCGCGACGGGCGCGTGATGCCACCCTTGGTCGCGATCACGAGCCCGGCCGGGTACGGGTGCAGCGCCTCGGCGATCAGTTCCTCGCTCGTGCCCGGTCCATACGCATCGGCAGTGTCGATGAAATCGACACCGAGCTCGACCGCACGCCGCAGCACGCGTCGGGCCTCGACGGGATCGCCGGGCGCGCCCCAGATGCCGTCGCCGGTAACGCGCATGGCACCGAATCCCAGACGGCTCACACGCAGATCGCCACCGATCAGAAGATCGCCGGCCGCGTCCGCGGCAGTGCCGGCGGACGCCGCCGCCATCGCGGTCCGTGCGGAGCTCGCCGCGATCGCGGTGAGCAGTGCGCCCGATGCAGCGAGCAGCGTGCGTCGCGAGATGTCGCCGTGGGACATGATGAATCCCTCCTCGAGAGATCGCCTACTCTACGCGATGCCACGTGTCCGGGCTGCCCGTGCAGGCGGCATCGATTCACCGGTTGTCCGCCTGCCGTGTAAAGTCCGTGGCGTGGATCACCTGCAGGTCGCCGTGGTACTGAAGCGGTTCGAGTCCCCCGACGAGACCCGCATCATGGAGAAGGGCCGGTTCGAGCTCATCCGGATCGGCGGCCTCACGATCGGGCGTGCGACTTACGAACCGGGCTGGCGCTGGTCGCTGCACGTCGGGCCCTCGGTCGGCGCCACGCGATGCTCGGTCGAGCACGTCGGGCTGGTGTTGTCCGGCACGGCGACCGCGGCGTTCGAGGACGGGCTCGTCTACGAGCTGCGCGCGGGTCAGGTCTTCTACATACCGCCGGTGCCTCACGACAGCTGGGTGGTGGGCGAGGAGCCCTACGTCTCGCTGCATCTGTTCGGCTCCGAGCGCTACGCACGGTGACCGGGATGACGCCGCAGGACGGCGCGGGTCTGCCTGCGCGCGAACGCCTGATCGCGGCCGCGGAACTCGTGCTTGCGATGGCGCTCGTATTCGGCGCTAACGTTCTCGACATTGTCCCGGTCAGCGAGACTCCCTGGCTGGTGCTCGTGGGCTGGCTGTGACTGCGTCTGCGCGGACTCGGCTGGCGTTCGGTCGGATTCACGCGGCCAGCCAGCCGGCCGCGCACGATAGCAGTCGCGCTGGTCGCGGCTGTCGTCCTGCAGCTCGCGAGCGAGTACGTCGTTGAACCACTGGTCGAGCGGTGGACCGGCGAGACACCCGACCTGTCGCAGTTCCGGCCGTTGATCGGCAACCTGCCGGCGGCGCTCGGGATGCTCGTGCTGGTGTGGGTGCTGGCCGCGTTCGGCGAGGAGCTGGCTTATCGTGGTTACGTGCTCGAGCGCGCCGCAACGCTTGGGCAGAGGACGCCCGCGGCGTGGGTCCTCGCGATGGTCGTGATCAGCGTGCTGTTCGGCGTCGGCCACGTCTACCAGGGCGCGGCCGGCGTCGCGAGCTCGACGTTTGCCGGTCTACACCTGGGCGGCCTCTATCTCGCGACCGGGCGCAACCTGTGGCTGCCGATACTGACGCATGGATTCTCGGATACCATCGCCGTGGCAGTGATCTTTCTCGGCCTCGTCGAGATATGAGGCTCGATGCAACGGAGGGCAGGCGATGAAGTACACGGGAAGCTGTCATTGCGGAGGGATCCGCTTCGAGGCCGACGGCGACATCGACCAGGCGATGTCCTGCAACTGCTCGATCTGCTCGCGGAAGGGATCGCTGCTGTGGTTCGTTCCGCGCCCGTCGTTCAGGCTGCTCACGCCCGAGTCTGCCGTGAGCACCTACACGTTCAACAAGCACGTCATCAAGCACCGGTTCTGCCCGACCTGCGGCATCCACACGCACGGTGAGGGCAAGGACCGGTCGGGCAATCCCATCGCCGCGGTCAATGTCCGTTGCGTTGGGGGGATTGATCTGAAGAAGCTCAAGGTCGTGGAATTCGACGGCCGCGCGCTGTGACGCGGCACGCACCGCGCCGCGGACTGCTCAGGCGCCACGCAACTCACGAAGGAATGCGACCGGATTCCCGGCGCGCTCGATAACCTCGACGAGCGCGGATCCGACGATCACGCCGTCGACGTGACCGGCGAGTCGCTCCACCTGCGCTCGCACGCGGATCCCGAAGCCGGCGCAGACCGGGATCGACGACGCGGCGCGCACCCGGTCCAGGTAGCCGAGCACGTCGTCCGGGACGGCGACGTTGCGTCCCGTGGTGCCGGTCATCGTCACCGCGTAGACGAAACCGCGCGCATCCGCGCAGAGCATCGCGAGCCGGGCGGGCGGCGTCACCGGGGTCACCATCTGCACGAGCGCGAGACCGGCGCGCTCGAGGGGCAGACGTAATTCGGCGCTTTCCTCGTGGGGCAGGTCCGGGATGATAAAGCCGCTGACGCCCGAGGCGGCGGCCGCTTCCGGCAGGCGCTCGAGTCCATAGGCGAGAAGCGGGTTCAGATAGCTCATCAGCAGCAGCGGCGCCCGTGGACTCGGGCGGATCGCTGCGAGCTCGTCAAGCAGGGAGGCGAGCGTGAAGCCGGCGGCCAGGGCGGCATGACTGGCACGCTGGATGGTCACCCCGTCGGCCATCGGATCGGTGAACGGCACGCCGATCTCGACGACGTCGGCAACGTCAGCGACCGCGGCGAGACTCTCGTGGAATCGCCGGCGATCCGGGAATCCGCCGGTCAGGAACGCGATCAGCGCCGTGCGCCCGCCATCCCGCGCCGCGCGTATCGCCGCACCGATACGATCGTGCGGCACGTCTGCGGCGCTCATGAGCCGCCCGCCAGCAGCGTCCGTTGCAGCGTCGGCATGTCCTTGTCGCCGCGACCCGAGAGCCCGATCAGGATTCGCGCGCCCGCGTGTGTCCGCGCCCAGCGGCGCGCGCCGGCGAGCGCGTGCGCCGACTCGATCGCTGGCAGGATGCCTTCCGCGCGGCAGCACTCGCCGAGCGCCTCGAGCGCATCGTCATCGTCGATCGCCTCATAGCTGACGCGACCGGTCGCTTTCAGCAACGCGTGCTCGGGTCCGACGCCCGGGTAGTCGAGCCCGGCTGAGACGGAATGTGTTTCCTGGATCTGGCCGTGCGGATCCTGCAGCAGCAGCGAGTAGCTGCCCTGCAGCACGCCGGGCGTGCCGTAGGCGAGCGAGGCTGCGTTCTGTCCGAGACCACTGCCGCTCCCGCCGGCCTCGAGACCAAGCAGCGCAACGTCGCGGTCTCCGATGAAGGGATGGAACAGGCCGATCGCGTTCGAGCCGCCGCCCACGCAGGCGACCGCGATATCGGGCAGCCTGCCCGTGGCATCGAGCATCTGCGCGCGGGCCTCGATCCCGATCACCGATTGAAACTCCCGCACCAGATACGGATAGGGGTGCGGTCCCACCGCGGAACCGAGCAGGTAGTAGGTGCCGTCGGGATCCCCGACCCAGTCGCGAAGCGCCTCGTCGATGGCCGCACGCAGCGTGCGGTCGCCGCTCGTCACCGGCACGACTTCGGCGCCGAGCAGTTTCATGCGGCCGACGTTCGGCGCCTGCCGCTCCATGTCGACCTCGCCCATGTACACGACGCACGGCATCCCGAGCCGCGCGCACGCGGCGGCCGAGGCGACACCGTGCTGACCGGCGCCGGTTTCCGCGACGATCCGGCGCGCGCCGAGCCGCTTTGCGAGCAGCGCCTGACCGATCGCGTTGTTGATCTTGTGTGCACCGGTGTGCGCGAGGTCTTCGCGCTTGAGCCACACCTCCGCTCCCCAGCGACGCGACAGCGCATGTGCGCGGGTGAGCGGCGTCGGTCGACCCGCCCAGCCGCGCAGTTCCGATTCGAACTCCGCGCGGAAGGCGCGGTCGGCCAGGACGCTCCGCACACCCGCTTCCAGGCGATCGAGCGCCGGGACCAGCGTCTCCGGTACGTAGCGCCCGCCGTAAGGGCCGAAGCGGCCGCGCGCATCGGGGAAGGCCCCGCGCAGCATCTCGGCGAGCAACCGATCGCGATCGATGCCGGTCGAATTCGCGCTCAATGTCTCTCCTCCTCCGCCGTCAATGCCCGACCCGCGCGCCGCGCGGCGTCGATGAAATCGCGGATCCGCGCCGGGTCCTTCACTCCGCGCGCCCGCTCCACCCCGGAGCTCACGTCCACACCGAACGGCCGTACGGCGCGAATGGCTTCGGCGACATTGCCTGCGTCGAGACCACCAGCCAGCACCAGCTCGCAGCGTGAAGCCAGCGCCCGCGCCGCAGTCCAGTCGGCGCGCACGCCCGCCCCGCTCGTGCCGCCGTCGAGCATCGCCCGCGAACCGCCAGCTAGTGGCTCGGTGCCAATTTCCCGGAGCACCGGCAGCACACGCTGGCCCGGCGGCAACCTGAGACCGTCGAGATCCTGGAGATCGGTCTGTACCCAATCCGGTTGGAGCGCATCGATGACCGCGTCGACCTCCGCCTGCGACGGATGCAGGAACACCGCGACGCGCGCGACGCGCGCCGGTACGGCTGCCTTGAGCGTCAGGGCGGCGCCGACCGACAGGTGGCGCGGCGACGGCTCGTAGAAGACGAAACCGACTGCATCGGCCCCGGCGGCGGCCGCGGCCTCGATGTCGGCGGCGGAACACATGCCGCAGATCTTTATCCAGAGCTCAGGCATGGGAGCTCTTGCACGCGCCCCGGCCGGCCTCGATCAGTCGCGCCGTCGCGCGGGCGGCATCCTTGTGCTTCATCAGGCTGGTTCCGACCAGCGCCAGCCGATAACCGAGCGCCGCCACAGCCGCGGCATCACGCGGGCTCTCGACACCGCTTTCCGCGACCGAGGGCCAGCCCGCGGGGAGCTTGTCGCGCAAAACACCGAACCGCCGAGGGTCGATCGCGAGCGTCTCCAGGTTGCGGCAGTTGAGCCCCATGAGCACCTGCTCGGCGCGGCCGCGGCGCTCCGCGGCGATCTCCGCCGCCATTTCCAGATCGCCGGCGTCAAACGCCTCGAGGAGCACGAAGAGACCGAGCTCAGCGGCGCAGTCGAGCATCTCGATCAGCCTCGCCTGCTCGACCATCTGCAGGATGAGGAGCGCTCCCGACGCGCCGCGTTCGCGCGCCTCCAGCAGCTGGTACGGATCGACCAGGAAATCCTTGCGCATCACCGGGACGCGTTGCGGGGCGAGGGTTTCCGCGGCGAGCCGCAGATGCTCGAGGCTGCCATCGAAGCGCGTTGGCTCGGTCAGTACGGAGACCGCTGCCGCACCGCCCTTCGCATACGCCGCGAGCCTGGCAACCGGATCGCTGCCCTGGTTTGCGAGCGCCCCCTGCGACGGCGAACGCAGCTTGAGCTCAGCGATCACGTCGAACCCACCGTTGGCCAGCACGAGCGGCGGCGGCGGCGGCGAGTCCGCGATACGCGCGCGCAGCTCCGCCTCCGTGGCGCGTGCCTTCGCCGCGGCGACGCGCTCGTGGCTGGCGCGCTGCATATCGGCGAGGAGTCCCATCGCGTAGCCGCTCAGCGGCCCGACACGCCGGCGCCCGCGCCGAACGCCACGAGCTTTCCAAGCAGACGCGCGACGTCGCCGCGGTCGATTGCCTCGCCCGCCGCGCGCAGCCCCGTGGCGGGGTCAGGCGCCGCACCGCATACCTCGAGGGCGAGCGCGGCGTTGAGCAGCAATGCGTCGCGATGCGGGCCGCGCTCATGCCCCTCGAATACCGCGCGCACGCCCGCGGCGTTGTGCGCGGCGTCTCCGCCCGCGAGATCCGCCGCCGCGCAGCGTGCGAGGCCCAGCTCGCGCGGGTCGCGCACCGCGCGGTCGACCCGGCCCGGCCGCACGTCGTAAAGCTCGAAGGGCCCCACGGGGGTCGCCTCGTCCCAGCCGGGCTCGCCGTGAATGACGAAGACCCGCTCGATCGGCATGCCGGCCAGGGTGTCCGCCATCAGCCGCGCAGCCTCGGCGCTGTAGGCGCCGATCAGCGCGTACGGCGGCGCGGCCGGGTTGGTCAGCGGCCCGAGAAGATTGAATACGGTACGGACCGCGAGCGCGCGACGCACGGGCGCCACCTCTTTCATCGCCGGGTGGTAGTGCGGCGCAAATAGAAAGGTGAACCCGGTGGCGGCGAGACAATCGCCCGCCGCGCGCTCGTCGAGCGGCAAAGGGAGCCCGAGCGCCTCGAGCAGATCCGCGCTGCCCGAGCGGCTCGACACCGAGCGGTTGCCGTGCTTGACCACGCGCACGCCCATGGCCGCGACGAGCAGCGCCGCGCCGGTCGATAGGTTGAAGCTGCCCGAGGCATCGCCGCCGGTGCCGACCACGTCGAGCGCCGGTCCGCCGTCCGGCAGCACGGGCTTGCGCGCCAGCGCACGCATGGCCGAGGCGAACCCGCGCACTTCCTCGGGCGTCACGCCCTTGGCCCGCAGCGCGGCGAGCAACGCACCCGCCATCGCGGGTGCCAGTGCAGGGTCGGTCAGTGCGCGCATCAGTGCGGCGGCGTCCGCTTCGGTCAGATCGCGTCGGTCGAGGAGCTGCTCGAGCACGATGCGCAGTTCGCTCATGCCGCACTCCCACCGGCACGCAGCCCATCGCTGAGCGCCAGGAAGTTGCCAAGCAGCGCGGGTCCGTCCGGGGTAAGGATGCTCTCCGGGTGAAATTGCACACCTTCGACCACGAGCTCGCGGTGACGCGCGCCCATGATCTCACCCTCGCGCGTACGCGCCGTCACCTCGAGCACCTCCGGCATGGACTCGGGACGTGCGATAAGCGAGTGGTAGCGACCCGCCGCGAAGGGCCGCGGCAGTCCGGCGAAGACGCCGGCACCCTCGTGCTCGACCAGCGAGACCTTGCCATGCATGAGCCGACCCGCACGCACGACTTCGCCGCCCCACACCTCGACCATCGACTGGTGGCCGAGGCAGACGCCGAGCACCGGCACCCGTCCGGCGAACGCCTCGATCATCCGCATCGACACGCCTGCCTCGCGCGGCGTGCCCGGACCGGGCGAGATGCACAGATGCGTCGGCGCGAGTGCTACCGCCGCCTCGACCGTGAGCGCGTCGTTGCGATGTACCAGCACCTCCGCGCCAAGGATCATGAACGCCTGTACGAGGTTGTAGGTGAAGCTATCGTAGTTGTCGATCAGGAGGAGGCGCGGCGGGGACATCTACAAGCCCTCCCGCGCGAGCTCGAGCGCGCGTCCGAGCACCGCGCTCTTCGCGAGGACCTCGCGGTATTCCGCTTCGGGCACGCTGTCGGCAACGATGCCGGCACCCGCCTGGTAGCTGTAGGTGTCGCCGTGAAACACCAGGGTGCGGATTGTGATCGCCTGGTCCATGTCGCCGCCGTGACCGAAGTAGCCGACCGTGCCGCCGTAGAACCCGCGCCGCACGGGCTCGATCTCGTCGATCAGCTCCATTGCTCGCACCTTGGGTGCGCCCACCAGCGTACCGGCGGGAAACGCGGCGGCAAACAGGTCGAATGCGTCGCGGCCTGCGGCGAGGCGGCCCGTAACACCGCTCACGAGGTGCATGACGTGGCTGTAACGCTCGATCGATCGGAGCGGACGCACTTCGACCGATCCCGCCGCCGCCACCCGGCCGAGGTCGTTGCGCGCGAGGTCGACCAGCATCACGTGCTCGGCGTTTTCCTTCGGGTCGGCGAGCAGTTCTGCCTCGAGCGCGGCGTCATGCGCGGCATCCGCGCCGCGCGGCCGAGTCCCGGCAATCGGACGGAGCTGCGCCTGTCCACCGTTGAGCTTGACCAGCGCCTCTGGCGAGGAGCCGACGACCACCCGCTCGCCCAGCTCGCAGTAGTACATGTACGGAGAAGGGTTGAGCAGCCGCAGCGCGCGATACGTCTCGAAGGGATCGAGATCACAGCGCCCCGCGAAGCGCACCGCCAACACGAGCTGGTACACGTCCCCCGCGGCGATCGACTCCTGGGCACGGCGCACCCCCTCGAGGTACTGCGCCTCGGTAAGACTCGCCTCGGGTGCCCCGAACTTCGCCTGCCAGGCGGGACCGGGCAAGCCGCCGCGCATCGCGCGGATCACCTCGCGACGCAGGCTCTGCCGCTCGGGGTCCGAGCCCGCATGCAGCAGCGCGGCGCGCCGTGTGAGGTGATCGAACACCAGAAGCGAGCGCGGTGCGACGTAGTGCGCGTCCGGGCAGTCCTCGATCGTCGCGGCGCGCGCCGGCAGACGCTCGAAGTAGCGCACCAGGTCGTAACTCGCGACACCGACGAGCCCGCCGTGCAGTGGAAAGCCGTTGCGTTCCGCCTCGGGACGCGGTGCCCCGGCGAGCGCTTCGCGCAGGATGCCGAGCAGGGCGGCCTGGTCGGCGGGCCGCGGCTGCAGATCGGACCCGATGCGCAATCCGCCGGCGTCGAGCCGCAGCTCGAGGCAGTCGCCGAAACCGATGAACGAATAGCGCGCCAGCCGCTCGCCCCCTTCGACGCTCTCGAGCAGGAAGCGCGGCCGGAAAGCCTTCAGCTTGAGAAAAGCCGAGACCGGGGTGTCGAGATCGGCGGCGATGTCGAACAGGGAAGCTGTGGTCACACGCCTGTCCTCTGTCGCGAGGACCGGGGACGCACAAATGAAAAACCCATCCCCGGTGGTTCGCGGAGATGGGTCCTGGAAGTCAGTAAAACGAAACTATGCGCCTGGCGCCCACTCCTTCAGGGGTGGCGCCACCAACCGCAGGGAACGAGACCGGAATGATCCGAGGAGTTCATTACGCGTCGCAGTATCCACAAACGATGGCGCGATTGTAAAGCTCGCCGGCGATCGCCAGGAATCGCCGGCTTGCGGACAACTTGTGCCAGTGACTGCGGGCACCGGAAAATGGTGCAGGTTCAACGGGTTCGTTGCCGGCACGACAATCGCACGAGATGCTGATCCGTAATGCGACAGTGTTTGACGGGACGGGTGCGCCCCCCCGGGTCGAGGACGTGCTCGTCCGCGACGGCCTGATCGCGGCGCGGGGAAGCGGCCTGCCCGCGTCCGACGGCGCGCGCGTAATCGACGCCGGCCGGCAGTGGCTCATGCCCGGCCTGCTCGACATCCACACGCATCTCGACCTCGAGGTCGAGCTTGCGCCCGGTCTGCCCGAATCGGTCCGGCACGGAACGACGACGGTGGTGGTCGGCAACTGCAGCCTGGGAACGGCGTTCGGCGCGCAGCGCGCCAACGGCGACGACCCGGTGCTCGATTGCTTCGCGCGCGTCGAGAACGTGCCGAAATCGGTATTGTCCCGCGTGGTGGATCGGATGGACTGGGACACGACCGCCGGCTACCTCGCGCATCTCGATACCTTGCCGCTCGGCCCCAATATCGTGCCGCTGCTGCCGCACTCGATGCTGCGCATCGCGGTGATGGGTACGAGCGCCACGGTGACGCGCGAGCCCAGCACCGCGGAGGTCGAACGCATGAAGGTGTTGCTCGAGGACGCCTTGCGGCAGGGATACGCTGGCTTCTCCACCGACGCGATTCCGTTTCATTACCTCGCGAACGAGCCGCACACCGACAAGCGCATCCCTGCGCAGCATGCCGCCTCGACTGAGCTGCGCACCCTGCTCGACATCGTCCGCCGGCACGACCGAGTCTGGCAGTGCACGCCGGATGCGTCGCGGCGGGTGGCGACTTTCCTGCGGTTCTTCCTGACGAGCGGCCGACTCTTCGGGCGCCCGCTACGCACCTCGGCGCTGACCGCGATCGATCTCACGCATGAGCGCAACACCTGGCGGCTCTTTCCGGCGCTCGCGAGCCTGCTCAATTCGCGGCTGCTGAACGGCCGGTTCCACTTCCAGGTGCTGGCTGTGCCCTTCCGCATGTACGCGGAAGGCGCGATCTGCCCGATCTTCGAGGAGTTCGCCTCGACGCGCCGGCTGATGGCCTGCGAGCTCGAGGACGCCGAGGGTCGCCGCGCGATCCTCGATCAGCCTGCGTTCGGCGAGCTCTTCGTCCGCGAATGGCATGATCGCGATGCCGTATCGACCTTCAACCGCGATCTCGATGCGATGACGGTCGAGCGCTGCCCGGTGATCGAATGGCACGGCGAGACCTTCGGCACGATCCGGCGGCGGCTGGCGGGATTCCAGATGGGCGATCGCAGCCTGGCGCGGAGTCCCGCGGAAGCGAAGGCCTTCCGCTCCTTTGGAGGGCCCGTCGACCGCGACGGCGAATTCCTGCTGCACCTGCTGCGGCGTTACGACCGCGCGCTCCGCTGGTGGTTCGTGGTCGGCAACGACCGACCGGAGATCCTGAAAAAGCTGCTGTTCCACCCGCACATGCTGCCGGGGTTCAACGACAGCGGCGCGCACCTGATCAACCTCGCGTTCTTCGATGGCAACCTGCTCACGCTCAAGATGGCGGCGCGCGAGTCGCTCGCCCAGGTGGCGGAGGCGGTGCGACGCCTGACACGCGCGCCCGCGGAGTTCTTCGGCGTCGATGCCGGACGCATGGACGTCGGCGCGCAGGCCGATCTGGTGCTGATCGACCCGAAGGCACTCGTGCGCTATGACACCGACGCGAGCCGCCGCATGGTCTACCGCGAGATCTTCGAGCACGACCAGCTCGTCAACCGCTCGGATGGCGTGGTTACTGCCGTGTTCATCGCCGGCGAGCAGGTCTGGGACGGACGCTCGATCACGCCTGCGCTCGGCACCCGCAAGCTCGGACGCACGCTCCGCGCGGTGGCCTAGGCTCGCAGCACGCCCCGGCGCGGCCTGTCGGTGATCAGCACGGGGATGCGGCGCAGCGCAGCGCGGTGAATCGATCGTCGCCCATGAAAGGCGCCGATCGGGTCGATCTCGTAGTCCAGCCCCTTGAGGTCGAGGCAGGCAAGCACCTTGCGCACGTAGGGCGAGAGGTAGCTGCCGACGACCTGCACGCGAGGGCTCATGATCGCGTCTGCGCGACGTATTCCTCGACGAGTTGATCGAGCACCGAGAGGCTGACCGGGCCGTTGCCGAGCACGACCTCGTGGAAGTCGCGGATATCGAAGCGCGGACCGAGCGCGGTCTTCGCCTTCTCGCGCAGCTCGAGGATGCGCAACATGCCGACGGTGTAGGCGGTCGCCTGGCCGGGCATCACCATGTAACGCTCGATCGCCTTTACGGACTGACCTTTGGGGTTGGGCGTGTTGGCGAGCAGAAAGTCGATCGCCTGTTCGCGGGACCAACGCTTCGCGTGCACGCCGGTGTCGACTACCAGCCGGCTCGCGCGCCACAACTCCTGGGTCAGCCGGCCGAAGTACGAATAGGGATCCTGGTAGAAGCCCATCTCGCCGGCGAGCGTTTCGGCGTACAGGCCCCACCCCTCGGCATAGGCGGTGACCTGGCCCTGACGGCGGAAGCTCGGCACGCCGGCGAGCTCGATCGCGCGCGCGATCTGCAGATGATGCCCGGGAATACCTTCGTGAAAGGCGAGCGCCTCGAGCTCGTAGGTCGGCATGTCTTGCATGCGGTACAGGTTTACGTAGTAGGTGCCCGGACGCGAGCCATCCTCCGCGGGTTCGCTGTAAAACGCCTTGCCGGCCGACTGCTCGCGGAACTGCTCCACCGCCTTAACCTGCATGGGCGCGCGGGGCAGCACGCTGAAGTACGCCGGCAGACGCCCGCGGGCGGCGTCGATGGCCGCAGTCGCCTGGCGCAGGTACTCGGCGCGTCCCACCGGACCTTCGGGCAGGTAGAAGCGCGGGTCGCTGCGCATTGAGGCAAAGAACTCCTGCAGCGAGCCTTTGAAACCCACGCGGGTCATGACGCCCTGCATCTCTGCGTGGATGCGCGTGACCTCGGCGAGTCCCAGCCGGTGGATTTCGTCCGCGCTCAAGCCCGTGGTCGTGTGCGCGGCGAGCTGGGTCGCGTAGTAGCGGTCGCCATCCGGAAGGCTCCACGCGCCCTGATCGCCCTGCGCCTGGGGCTCGAGGCGCGTGAGTGCCGCGATCAGTGAGTCATAGGCCGGGCGCACCTCGTCCACGAGGGCCGCGCGGCAGTCTGCGAGCAACCGGTCGGATTCGGCCGCGGGCAACGTGAGCGCAGCAAGCTTGGCGCTGAAGTCGGCATAGAGCGCCGAGTCCGCGCTGGTCGCATCGAAGGGCCTGCCCTGGATGACGTTGCGGGCATCCGAGATCACATACGGAAAGGTAAAGCGCGGCGGCACGATGCCCGCCGCAGCCGCGCGATCCATCTGCTCGATGAGCTGCGCGAAAAGGGGCCGGATGCCGCGCAGGCGCGCGACGTAGGCGCGGGCGTCGGACACCGAAGCGATCGCGTGGAGATTGATCAGGAAGGCCGGCACCTCCGCCTGCTGTCCGTTCATCTGGTCGAACAGGAAGTGGTGCCGGCGAAACGGCGCGTCGGCCAGCGATCGTTCCGTGTCTTCGATGAAGAGGTCGTAGCTCAGGCGGGTCTGTCGATCGAGGGTGTCGCGATCGAGCGTCAACCTGAGAGTTGCGAGCTGGTTGCGGAGCAACGCCTCCTCGACCTGCGCCGCCGCGTCGGTGCGCTCGCTCCAGCGGTCGTAATTTGTACGCCGCCCGAGCACAGTCTGCGCCTCGGGGCTGAGCGCGATTCGCGCCTCCCAGGCCTGCTCGAAGAACGCATTTGCGCGCCGCGATTGCCCGGCGGTATCGCCAGCCGCCGACGCTGGCGCCGCGGGCTGCGCCGGTGAAGCGACGGGTTGCGAGGCGCAGACGGCACCCAGTGCTGCCGCAGCGACGAGCGTTGCGACCCGCCAACGGGGCGGTCGCGACCGTGTCGCGGGGGTCAATCCCCGCCTTCCAACTCGCGCAGACGCTGCTCGAGCTCGGTGAGCTTCTCGCGCGTACGACGGAGAACAGCGGTCTGGACGTCGAATTCCTCGCGTGTGACCAGGTCGAACTTCGCGAGGCCCGCCTGCAGCACGCCCTTGAAGTTCTGCTCGAGGTCGCGGCGCAGCGCCTGCATGCCTTCGGGGACCGAGCCCGCCAGCCGGCGCGCCAGATCGTCGATCAGTCTTGGGTCGAATGCCATGGCGCGCAAGCCTAGACAGGCCTTGCCGCGCCGACAAGTCGACCTGTGCTGCTCTCGCCGCCCCTTGCGTGTGCGCCAGCACCGACGCCCGCGCCAAGTTGGTGCACGCGGTAAGCCCGAAAATCAGCCCGCAGCCAGATTCGGCGGCGAAAAAATGGCTCCCAGCCAATTTCCCGGGGGCCTGAGCCGGGAGTGGCATGGATCGTGCATTTTGGGTTTCCGGAGTGTGCCCGTCCGCAGGAACCGTCGATGAAGCTGATCACCGCAATCATCAAGCCCTTCAAGCTGGATGACCTGCGGCAAACCGTCGCGCACATCGGCGTTCAAGGCCTGACCGTGACCGAGGTGCTGGGTCTCGGTCGTCAGCTCGGGCATGTCGAACGCTACCGGGGCGCCGCGCAGCGCGTCGATCTGCAGCCGAAGACCCGCGTCGAGCTCGCTGTCGAGGACACGATCGTCGACGAGGTGATCGAGGCGATCACCAACGTCGCGCGGACCGGCCACGCCGGCGACGGCAAGGTCTTCGTTGCCCCGCTGGCCGCGGCGGTACGCATCCGCACCGGGGAAACCGGCGCCGAGGCGGTCTAGCCGCAGTCGCCCGGCCCCGCAACGAACAAGAGCGTACTCAGCGTACTTCAGGAGAACCACAGTGATTCGTTCCGGAATTCGAGGTGAGACCGTGCTGCGCGGAGCGCTGACCCTGCTTCCCCTGCTCGCCCCCGCGCTGGGTCATACCCAGGATGCCGCGCCGGTCCTCGATACCGGCAACACAGCGTGGATGCTGACCTCCACGGTGCTGGTGCTCTTCATGACGATCCCGGGCCTTGCGCTCTTCTACGCGGGGATGGTCCGTTCGAAAAACGTGCTGTCGGTGCTGATGCAGTGCTTCGCCGTCACCGCACTGATCACCATCCTCTGGCTCCTCTACGGGTACAGCCTGGCGTTCGACACGACGGGCATGGTCGAAGGCGAGGTGAACTTCCGTTCGTTCATCGGCGGCCTGGGCAAGGCCTTCATGTCCACCATTAACCTCGAGACGCTCACCGGCACCATCCCGGAATCGGTGTTCGCGACCTTTCAGCTCACATTCGCGATCATCACCCCGGCGCTGATCGTCGGGGCCTTCGCCGAGCGGATGCGGTTCTCGGCCATGCTGCTCTTCCTCGGGCTCTGGTTCACGATCGTCTACACAGCCATGACGCACATGGTATGGAGCGGTGTCGGCGGGCTGATGTGGGACTGGGGCGTGCTCGATTTCGCGGGCGGCACCGTGGTGCACATCAACGCGGGCGTTGCGGGTCTCGTCGCGGCGTTGGTGCTCGGCAAGCGCAAGGGCTATCCGACCACCCCCATGCCGCCGCACAACCTGGCGCTGACGGTCATCGGTGCCTCGATGCTCTGGGTCGGCTGGTTCGGGTTCAACGCCGGCAGCGCGGTGAGCGCCGGGCAGTCCGCCGGTATGGCTATGCTCGTAACGCAGATCGCGACCGCCGCCGCGGCGCTCGCCTGGATGTTCGCGGAGTGGGTATCGCACGGAAAGCCCTCCGTGCTTGGCATCGCCTCCGGCGCGGTTGCCGGCCTGGTCGCAATCACGCCGGCTTCAGGCACTGCGGGCCCGATGGGCGCACTCGCGATCGGCGTCGCGGCCGGCGTGTTCTGTTTCCTCGCCTCGACCAGGCTCAAGCGCAAGCTGGGCTACGACGACTCGCTTGACGTCTTCGGCGTGCACGCGGTCGGTGGCATCGTGGGTGCGATCCTGACCGGCATGTTCGCCTTCCCCTCGCTGGGCGGGGTGTGGGACCCGGGCGACAAGACCATTGGCGCGCAGCTCTGGATCCAGACCAAAGGCGTGCTGTTCACGGTCGTGTTCACGGGCGTGGGGAGCTTCGTGCTGCTCAAGCTGGTCGACGTCCTGGTCGGGCTGCGCGTGTCCTCCGAGGACGAGACCTTGGGGCTCGACCTCGCCCTGCACGACGAGCGCGGTTACAACCTCTAGTACCTCGCAGGGGTGGCCGGCCGACGGGTCGGTCGCCCCTGTTTGCCGGCAGCCACCGTCCGGGCCCGGTTTTCAGGACTCCGTCGCAATTTGCCGCATCTCATGACACCGGTGCGGGCGGGCAACGGGCTAACTGATAAACTCGCCGGGTCCGAATGGAGGCCCCGACGATGAAGCCCTCATTGACACTGCTGGTGGCGATGCTCGTGGCCGGCGGCGCCCTTGCCAGCGAAGTTTTCAAGACCACCGATTCCAAGGGACAGCCGGTGTATACCGACCGTCCGGCGACGCTGCCCGCCGAGCGGCTCGACGTGCGCACGCAGACCACAGACAAGGTCGAGGTGCAGCAGCGCTACGACGAGCAGATGAAGGCCCTTGCGGCGACCGAAAAGGCGCAGACAGCCCAGGCTGCGGACGCTGCCGACGCGGCGCAGGCCAGCGAGCTCTCCGCCACCGCCAAGGTAAAACGCTGCGAAGACGCCCGGCAGCGCTACGAGTCGTACATGAACTCGCGGCGGCTCTATGAGCAGGGCGCGTCCGCAGAGGAACGGCGCTATCTGACGGACGCCGAGATCGACGCAGCGCGCGAAAAAGCCCTGCAGGTGATGAACACCTTCTGCAACGAGGGTTGATCGTGCCGCCGGCGGTGGGCTTCGCCGGCCTCGGCGCAATGGGCCGGGGCATGGCGCGCAACCTGCACAAAGCCGGTCTGCTGACCGCCCTCTGGAATCGGACCGCTGGGCGCGCGGCCGAGCTCGCCGTCGAGCTCGGCGTCACCCAGTCCCCGGACCCGGCAGCGCTCGCCGCGGGCTGCGAAATCGTCGTCATCTGCGTCTCCGCCGACGCCGACGTGCTCGCCGTCGTCGACGCGCTGCTGCCCGGTTTGCGGGCAGGTGCGATCGTCATCGATTGTTCGACGGTAGGTGCGGACACCGCGCGCGAGGCGGCGCAGCGGGTCGCCTCGCGGGGCGCGTCGTTTCTCGACGCACCGGTGAGCGGTGGTGTGGAGGGTGCACGCGACGGCACGCTCGCGATCATGGTCGGGGGGCCCGAGCCGGCGTTCGATCGGGCGCAACCGGTGTTCAAGGCACTCGGACGCGCGGTGATGCGTTTCGGTGATAACGGCGCGGGCCAGGCGGCCAAGGCCACCAACCAGATCATGTGCGCCGGGATCATCCAGGCGGTCGCTGAAGCGATGGCCTTCGCCCGGGCCGAAGGGCTGCCGCTGATGCCGCTCATCGAGACCCTGGGAAAGGGGGCCGGGTCGAGCTGGTACTTCGTGCATCGCGCGCCCAACATGGTACGGAACGCCTATCCGGCGGGCTTTCGTGTCCGCCTGCATGAGAAGGACCTCGAGATCTGCCGGGACATGGCAGCACGTCACGGTGTCGCGCTGTCGGTCATAGAGGCGACGCTCGCCGATTACCGGCAGCTGATCGCGCAGGGTCACGGCGACGAGGACATCTCGACGATCTTCCGCCTCAAGGACGCGCTCTTCACGGGCGACAAGACCACGGCACACGAACCGCCGGGATGAGCGTGCAGCCGCCCGCCCCCTCCGCGGCGGGTAGCGACCGCCCCGTCTACCTGCCCGACTTCTGCGCGGCGCGCGCGGTTCTCGCTGTGGTGTTGATCGCGGCGCTCCTGGCGCTGGTACTCTCGCTTGCGCGGCACTCGGTCGGCGGCCCCTTCTGGATCGATCTCGCGCGCACGTCGGCCTACCTGCTGGGCGCGGTACTGCTGTGCGCCGCCGTGCTCTGCAAGTTGCGTCCCTGGCTCGCGCGACAGACGCCGCGCCGCGCCGCGCTGTGTGCGCTCTTGCTGATGGTCGGCACTGTGGCGCTGATGTCAGAGGCGGTGTACTGGCTCGGCGTCCTCGCGGCCAACCGGTCCGTCGTCGCGTCGAGCATTTTCCCGATCAGTCATGCGGCCTTCGTGCTGCCAAACCTGCTGATCGCGGCAATCGTTGGCGCGCTTACCCTGCGCTATTTCTACGTCGCCGACGAGTGGCGCCGCAGCGTTGAACTCGAGGCGCGCGCCCGAATCCGCGCGCTACAGGCGCGGATCCGACCGCATTTCCTCTTCAACAGCATGAACACGATCGCCGCGCTCACCCGCTCCGATCCCGCGCGGGCCGAGGAAGCCATCGAGGACCTTGCCGACCTGTTCCGCTTCAACCTGCGCGACGCGCAGGGCCAGATCAGCCTGCGCCAGGAGCTCGAGGTCGCGCGCATCTACCAGCGCATCGAACAGCTCCGGCTCGGCGAACGCCTCCACGTCCGATGGAAGGTCGCCGACCTGCCGGCGCGGGCGCTGATGCCGAGCCTGCTGCTGCAGCCGCTGCTTGAGAACGCGATCGGGCACGGCGTCGAGCGGCTGCCGGAGGGCGGGACGGTCACGGTCCAGGGCCGCACCGTCGGTGAAGCGGTCGAGATCGAGGTATCGAACCCCGTGCCGCCGGAGCCTCGTCCGGCACGCAGCGGACACCGGATTGCCCTCGACAACATCCGGCAGCGGCTCGAGCTCGCCTATCCCGGCCGCAGTGCGGTCGAGGTCGACGATGGCGGCGGTACGTTCCGCGTGCGCCTGCGATTCCCGCTGGTGCTGGACGAGACGGCCGGACCGCCGTGACAGCCGCCGGTCGTCCGGCGGAGAATGCCGACCCTGTCATGAGCCAGACCGACGCCACCCGCACGCCCAGAGCGATGCGTGCGATCATCGTCGACGACGAGCCGCCGGCGCGCGAGCGGTTGCGCCGTCTGCTCGAGGAGCTGCGCGAGGTCGCGGTAGTGGGCGAAGCGGCCAACGGGTTGGAGGCGCTCAGGCTCTGTGAGGAACTCGATCCTGACGTGGTCCTGCTCGACATCCGCATGCCGGGCATGGACGGAATCGAGGCCGCGCGGCATCTCGCCGTGCTCGAGCAGCCACCCGCGGTGATCTTCACGACCGCATACGACCAGCACGCCCTCGAGGCCTTCGAGACCCAGGCGGTCGGGTACCTGCTGAAACCCGTGCGTCGCGAGAAGCTCGCCCAGGCGATCCGCCAGGCGGCTCGTCTCGCCGTACCGCAGCTGCTCAGGGTCGCGGAGCGCGCCCGGCTCGGACGTCGTCGGGCGCAGATCTGTGCGCGGCTGGGCGAGCACCTGCGGCTGATACCGGTCGACGACATCTACTACTTCGCCGCGGACCAGAAGTACGTGACAGTTCGCCACCGCGGCGGCAGCGACCTCATCGACGAGTCCCTGCGCGCGCTCGCGCTCGAGTTCGCGCCGGACTTCGTCCGCGTCCATCGCAATTCGCTGGTGGCGCTGCGACACGTGAGAACGGTCGAGCGTGGCATTGACGGTCAGTACGCCGTGAGGCTCGCGGATTGCGACGCGATGCTGCCGGTGAGCCGCAGGCACGCGACCTCCGTGTTGCGCCTGATCCGCAGCGGCGCTTCATCCTGAGCCAGGACATGAACGACAGCAAAGAACCTCGACCGGCCACCGCGGGCGCAGAGCTGAGCGTCGAGCGGCGTTTCTGGGTGCGAATGGGCGGGCTGACACTCGCCGCCCTGCTCGCGTGGCTGGTCTGGCGAATCGTCGCACCGTTGTGGCAGCCGCTCGTGTGGGCTGCGCTGCTCGGCGCGCTGCTCGCGCCGTGGAATGCGCGGCTCGCCAAGCGGCTCGGCGGCCGGACGATCGTCGCCTCCGCCATCACCCTCGCAGTGACGGTGCTGCTCTTCGTCCTGCCGCTGGCCGGGATTGCAGGCGCGGTGGCGGCGCAGGCATCGCAGCTCGCAGGCCGGCTCGAGCAATACGTCCCGGATGGAGCGGGCGGGCAACCACTCGACCTGTCACAGGTGCCGATGCTCGCCCGGCCGCTCGCCTGGATCGGTGATCACACCGGCATCTCGCTGAAGCAGATCGAGACCTGGCTCATCGCCGGAGCCAGAAACGTCCTGGAGGCGCTGGTGTCCTCGAGCGGCGCGGTGGTCCTGGGCGCGGTCGGCACCATCGTGAGCTTTCTCCTGATGCTGTTCGTGCTGTTCTTCGTGCTGCGCGACGGGCCCGCGCTCGCAAACAAGGTGGTGGGAATGCTGCCGATCGAGTCGCGCCGTCGCACACGGCTCTGGCAGCACCTGCAGGACGTAACCCGCGCCGTCTTCATGGGTATCGGGCTCACCGCGCTCGCCCAGGGCTTCCTCGTCGGGATCGGGTTCTGGATCGCGCACCTGCCCTCACCGCTGGTGTTTGGCGTGATCGCGGCGCTCTTCGCGCTGATCCCGGTCATCGGCACCTCGATCGTGTGGGGTCCCGGTGCGCTCTATCTCGCCACCCAGGGCGCATTCGGACACGCGATCTTTCTCGTAGTCTGGGGCGTGCTTGTGGTAGGCACCGCGGACAACGTGCTGCGACCGCTGCTGATCTCCGGGCGCGCCGATGTGCCTACGCTCGCTGTCTTCATCGGCGTGGTGGGCGGACTGTCCGCCTTCGGCTTCATCGGACTCTTCCTGGGCCCCATCGTTCTCGGCCTGCTTATTGCGCTGTTCCGCTACGAAGCCGAGATGCGCTCGCCGGGAGGCGACGCTGGGCCGGGCGCTTCCTGACGCGCGTGGCGCAGCGCATGCGCATCGCGACGCGCCGGAGCCGGCTCGCGCTCTGGCAGGCAGGTCACGTCGCCGAGCTCCTCAGGCAGGCGCATCCGGACATGACGGTCGAGCTCGTGGCAATGACCACGCAGGGCGACCGCGTGCGCGATCGGCCGCTGGCAGACGTCGGCGGAAAGGGGCTGTTCGTCAAGGAGCTCGAACTCGCGATCGCCGAGGGAAGGGCGGACATCGCCGTGCACTCGATGAAGGACGTGCCGAGCGAGCTGCCGCCGGGGATGACGATTGCCGCGGTGCTGCCGCGCGCCGAGCCGCGCGATGCCTTCGTGTCGCGGAAATACCAGCGGCTCGCGGAGCTCCCCGCGCGCGCACGGATCGGCACGTCGAGCCCGCGACGCCAGGCACAGCTGCGGCAGCTGCGGTCGGATCTCGCGGTCGAGCTCCTTCGCGGCAACGTGGACACCCGCCTGGCTCGTCTCGACGAAGGCGCGATGGACGGAATCCTGCTCGCCTGCGCAGGGCTCGAACGGCTCGGCCTCGCCGGCCGGATCACGGAGATGCTCGACGCGGAGTCATTCGTGCCGGCCGTTGGCCAGGGAGTGATCGGAGTCGAATGCGCCGCGGCCGACGCCGAAGGCCGTGCGGCCGCGGCCGCGCTGCACGATCCGGCCACGGCGCTGCGCCTCGCGGCGGAGCGCGCCTTTGCCGAGCGGCTGCATGGCAGCTGTCATTCTCCGATCGCCGCGCACGCTACGCTCGAGGGCGAAGGACTTCGGCTGTCCGCCTTCATCGGCTCTCCCGATGGCCGGGAGGCGTATCGCGACCGCATCGAAGGTCCGTCTGCCGGTGCCGCCGGACTCGGTCTTGCCCTCGCGGAGCGCATGCTCGAGGCCGGTGCCGCCGCGCTGCTCCATCGGCTGCGCCGCACGGCCGGTCCGACGCCGTGAACGACGCGCTCGCCGGGCACACGGTCGTCGTCACACGCCCGGCGCGGCAGTCGACCGGCATCGCCTCGGCGCTCCGGGCGCTCGGTGGGCAGGTAGTCGAGTTTCCGGCGATCCGCATAGAGCCGATCGAGATGGATGTGGCGTCGATCGTGACTGACGATTTCGACTGGCTCATCTACACCAGCGCGAATGCCGTCGCCTTCGCTGCCACTCGCATCGCAGCACCGGCGCAGGCGCGGGTCGCGGCGATCGGCCCGGCGACGGCGCAGGCACTCAGGCGCGCCGGCATCCGCGTCGCGGCACAACCGGAACGTGGCGCGGATTCGGAAACCTTGCTGGCGCTCCCCGCCTTCGCGACGCCGCGGGGTCTGCGTGTCCTCATCCTGCGCGGTACCGAAGGCAGAGACTATCTGCGCCGCGAGCTCGAGCGTCGTGGCGCCGCGGTGCAGGTAGTGGACCTTTACCGGCGCGTGCCGGTGACGCCAACGCCGACGGCCATTCGCGAGCTCGCCACGGCGCTCGCGACCGGCACCGCGGTGATCGCCGTCACCAGCATCGACGTGCTGCGGGCACTGGTGCGGATCGTGCCGACTGAGCTGGAAGCGACTCTTCGCGCCACCGCGCTCGTCGTCCCGGGGCCGCGGGTCGCGGCAGCAGCTCGCGAGCTTGGCTGGGACGGTGAGCTGATCGAGGCCGCAAGCGCGGAGGATTCCGCGATGACAAGCGCGCTGGTCGAGCGCGCGCGGGTCGCGAGACCGGCAAAGGGCGCGTGATACGATCCGGGCTCGCACCGAGCTCGTCGCCGCGCCGATGTCCGCAGATATCGAAAGCCTCACCGTCGAAAGCGCTGCGCGCCGAACCGGCGGGGGCGGCAACCCGACGGCCGTGGCGCTCGCCGCCATTGCGCTCCTGCTTGCCGCGGCCGCGCACTGGCGCGTCAACCGCACCGGTGACCGGATCGACGGCCTGAACGCCGATCTCGCCGAGCTCAGTGCGCTGCAGCAGCGATCGTCCGAGCGGGTCCACGCCCTGGCCACTCAGATCGAGACATCGAGTGCCGCGTTGCGCGACGAGCTCGCGGGCTTGCGCGTGATGCCGGCGCAGCTGGCCGAACTCGGCAGCGCGGTCGAGGAACTGAGCGCGCGCACGGCGTCGCCGCAACGGGGATGGGCGCGCTCCGAGGCACTGTACCTTCTCGAGCTCGCGCAGCGACGTGTCGACCTGGAGCGCGACGTTCGCACGGCGATCATCGCCATGGAATCCGCCGATGCACGGCTGTCGACGCTCGGCGATCCGGCGCTCGGAGAGGTTCGCCGGTTGCTCGCGGCGGAGCTCAGCGCGCTGCGCGCGGTGCCTGAGCCCGATCTGCCACAGCTTGTCGCGCGCCTCAAGGCCGTGGAACAGGCGGCGGCCCGGCTTCCGATGCAGGGCGTATCGCTTGCCTCGGCGTCGTCCACCGAGGCCAGTGACGGCGAGCAATCCGGCATCTCGCGTTTAATGCATCGCCTGGGCGAGGCCTGGCGCGGACTCTTCGCCCTGCGTCAGGTCGATCCGGGCGGTTCGACGGTTGTAACGCACGAGGTCGAGGCGCTGCGCCGCCAGCACCTGGAGCTCCTGCTGCTCGGCGCACAGACCGCCGCAGCACAGCAGGACGGCACGGCATACCCGCAGACGCTTCGCGCGGCCGGCGAGTGGCTGGTCCGGTACTTCGACCTCGGCACACCCGAGGCGGCGCGTATGCGCGAGGAGATCGACTCGCTTGCAGCCATCGACGTCGATCCGCCGCGGCCAGCGGTCGGCGCTGCGGCCCGGGCGCTGCGTCGCGTCGTCCAGGGGGGCGCCGCGACCCCATGAAGGGCGCAGCGATCGCCGCGATCGCGCTGGTCGGCGGCGGGCTACTCGCTCATCTGCTGCTCGCCGATCCCGGTTACGTCGCGATCCGCGCGGGCCGGCAACTCTTCGAGACCACCCTCCCGGTCTTCGCGCTGATGCTTATCGGCCTCTATGTCTTGTTGCGCAGCCTTGCCGCGGCCGCGACCTCGCGTCGCCGCCTCGCGGAACTCCGGGCCGAGCGCCGGCGCCGCCGCGCGCGCGCGGACACGCAGCGTGCGCTGCTCGATCTCGCGGCCGGCAACTGGAAGCGATCGGAGGAGCTGCTGACGCGCTCGGCCGCCGATGCGGAATCCCCGGTCGTCAACTATCTGGTAGCCGCGCGCGCCGCCGATCTGCAGGACGCGGTCGCCCGACGCGACGACTGGCTGGCGCAAGCGCAGGAAGCCGGTCCCGAGGAACGCGCGCCCGCGCTCGTGACGCTTGCGGAGATGCAGATGCGTCGTGGTCAGCACGAAGCGGCGCTCGCGACGCTCGAGCAGCTCGACGCGTCCGGAGACCTCAACTCGCGTGGGCTCGAGCTGATGGCGCGGCTGAGCCAGAAGCTCGGTCGGGGAGAGCTGCTGCGCAACCTGGGGCCACGGCTGCGAAGCGCGAAAGAATTGCCCGAAGTGCAGGTCAACGAACTCCTGGCACAGGCGGAGCTGGAAGACCTCCGCGCACTGGGCGAACGCGGCGATCCCGCCGCCATCGAAGCCGCCTGGAACGCGCTGCCCCGCAACGCGCGCCGCCTGCCGCAGGCGATCGTAATGCACGCACGCGCGCGCATGGACGGCGGAGCGCACGCGGACGCGGAGCGCGAGCTGCGCGAGTTGATCGAGGAGACAGGCCACGCGGCGGCGCTGCGGCTCTATGGAGAGCTCGTGCTGCCCGACCCGCTGGTGCCGCTCGAGCGTGCGGAGAACTGGCTGCGCAAGCGGCCCGACGATCCCGAGCTGCTCGCGACCTGCGCGCGTCTTTGCCTGCGAGCGGAGCTCATCGGCAAGGCGAGGACTTATCTCGAGGCGAGCATCGCACGCCGGCCCAGCGCGGACTTGAGCCTGCTGCTCGCGGACCTGCACGACCTGCGAGGCGAGCACGCGCTCGCCGCGCAGGTGCTGCGCGATGCGCTCGCCCGCAGCGCCGGCCGCCGCCCCGGTCCACCGCGTGCGCGTCTGCGGCGGCGTTAGGGGCAAGCCCGGCCCGAGACTTTCCTCGACGCCTCGTCAGCGACTGGTCGGGCTCGTCTCGAGCGTTTTCTTCATGGCGCTCAGACCGTGTTGAATCATCTCATCGACAGTCGCGGCGACTTCATTGGGCAGCAGATCCGCTATCCAGACGACCCGGCACTTCTCCGGACCGTCGGAGAATACCTGCAGCGACGCATTATGGTGGGTCAGCGGCTCGCCACGCGCCGACCACGCGTGTCGGTACGTCCTGTCATCGATGTCGACGATGAGCTCACGTATGGTCATTCCATTCGCGAAGGTGACGACTCGCGAGTCACCCTCGAGTTTGCAATCCACGACGAACCCCGGCACGAGTCGCCTGTGAATGGCGCCGACATCGCGGATTGCATCCCAGACATGCATCTGCTCGCGCTCGATCCCAATTTCCCTTTGGATGGTAGCCATGGGTCTTGCACCTCTGATTGGTCACCGGTCTCCGTGGCACTACGAATGGTCACGCACGTCAGCAAGTGGAGTGAAACAGCCCGCCAACGTTGTGCAACTGCGCGAGCCGATTGTAGAGCGCCACTGCGGCCCGGGTCTCCGCGATGTGTACCGCGATACCACGCTCACGGAGAAGGTCCAGGGTTTCAGGGCAGGTCTGCAGGACCAGGTACATGCCGCGACTCAGCACGATCACCGTGCTCTCGCGCTCGAGCAGCTCCGTGACGTCCGACGGCTGAATGCCCGGGACGTGTCGTGTGCCGGTCTCGTTCCAGTCCCACGCGCGACCGCCGCCAGGGTACAACTTGAAGTCCTTGCCGGTTCCGAGCCCGTCAACCTCCATACGGCCCCAGGAGATATGGGAGATCCTGGGCGAGCGAGTGTTGTGCAGAGTCATCCCATGCTCTCGGCAGGCGATCAGGCTTGTCCTTGCATCCGGGCGAGCGTATCCGGCGCGTAGTCAAAGGAGTCGAAGAAGAGCTGCTCGCGCGGCAGCCCGTGCGCCGCGAAGTCGGCGCGTATCGACTCGATCATGGCCGGCGGCCCGCTTGCATACACGTCGAACTCCGAAAGATCCGGGTGATCTGCGAGCACCGCTGCGTGCACCAGGCCGGTGCGTCCGCGCCAGCCGGAATCCTGTGGCGCAGGCTCGGAGAGTACCGGTCGGTAACTGAAGCCCGGTCGCTCGCGCTCGAGCGCACGCAACCAGTCCTGCTCGTACAGGTCTGCATTGGTCCGCGCTCCCCAGTAGAGGGTGAGCGGGCGACGGTCGCCGTCGGCAATGAGCTGGCGCAGCATTCCCCGCAACGGAGCGTACCCGGTGCCGCCTCCAATCATGATCGGCGGCCGCGGCGATGCGCCGCGCAGCCAGAACTGACCAAGCGGCCCCTCGATTCGCAACAGCGTGCCGGCGGTCATCGCGTCGAAGAGCTGACCAGTGAAGCCGGTGCTGGAGGCGCGTCGCACGTGGAGCTCGAGCTCGCGGCCGTCGGAAGGCGCGCTTGCGATCGAGAAGCTGCGGCGGCGCCCGCCGCCCAGCATGACGTCGAGATACTGACCAGGCCTGAAGTGAAACTCTTCGACCGCGGGCAGACGCAGCGCCACGGACATGACATCGCCGGCGATACGCGTCAGCCGCTCGATACGGCAGGGCAGACTCTTCACCTCGACGTCGGGCGCGGGACGGATCTCGCGGGTCTCGACCTCCAGATCGGTGCTCGCATGCGCCGCGCACAGAAGCGCGTACCCCTCCGTCTCCTCGCCCTCCGTGAGCCCGGCGCTACGACCTCGCGGGTAGACGAAACGGCCACGCAGGACCCGCGCGCGGCAGGAACCGCAGTGGCCGCCCTTGCAGCTGTGCGGCAGGTTGAGACCCGCACGCAGCGCCGCGTCGAGTACCGTCTCGCCGGTCTCAGCGGCGAAGGTCTGCCGTGTCGGCACCAGGGTGATGAGCGGCATGTGACGAGCATGCCAGATTCGCGGATGCGCCGGACCGCGCGACAGTCGTGGCGTATCCTTCCCGAAATGGGGCATCGCAATCCGGATCACGCGGCGATCGCTGCCCTGCTCGCAAGCGCGCGCACAATCGCCGTGGTCGGGCTTTCCACCGACCGGGGCCGGCCGAGCTGCGGGGTCGCGCGCGCGATGCGCGCGTATGGTTATCGAATCGTCCCGGTCAATCCCAAGATCGAACGCTGGGAGGGCGAACCGGCGTTTCCGACGCTCGCGGCCGCCGTCGAGGCCCAGCGGGCCGGGTCGCCCATCGACATCGTCGACGTCTTCCGGCGCTCCGAGCACGTCGCCGCGATCGTCGACGATTGCCTGCGGCTCAGGCTCCCTGCGCTCTGGCTGCAGCTCGACGTGATCGATGAAGCCGCAGCTGCGCGCGCGGCGGCTGCGGGCATGACCGTCGTCATGGATCGCTGCATCCTGGTTGAGCGCCGGTCGCTGGGTTGAGATCAGTGATGAGATCTACCAGGTGAGCCGTATCCCGGCGATCGGTTTGCTCGCGCTGGCCATCGTCGGCGGCTGCGGCGGCGACGGCGACGGCGCGACGATGCCGCCACCGCAACCCACGGGGATCCAGGTCACGCGTGTGTACCCGGCGCTCACCTTCACGAACCCTGTGCTCGCGGTCCAGGCGCCGGGCGACGACGCGCGCTGGTTCGTCGTTGAGCAGGCCGGTCGCGTGCTCGCCTTCGACAACCTCGACACGGTCACCACGACCAGCGAATTCATCGATATCTCCGCGCGCGTCCAGGACGGCGGGGAGCGAGGTTTGCTCGGCATGGCCTTCGACCCGCTGTTCGCGAGCAACGGGCGCGTATTCCTGCACTACACTCGCGACAACAACGGTCAGCTGCAGTCAGTGCTCGCGGCGTACACCAGCCGCGACGGCGGCGCGACTCTCGACCCGACGCACGAGTCGATCCTGCTCACCGTCGACCAGCCGTTCGACAACCACAACGGCGGCCATCTCGCCTTCGGCCCGGACGGCATGCTGTACATGGCGCTCGGCGACGGCGGTGGCGGCGGTGATCCGAACAACAACGGACAGAACCCGAACAACCTTCTCGGCAAGATCCTGAGGCTCGACGTCTCGAGCGGCACGGCCTACTCGATTCCCACCGACAACCGCTGGGCCGGCAATGCGCCCTGCACGACAGGCACCCCTGCCGCGGAATGCCCGGAGATCCACGCCTACGGTCTGCGCAATCCCTGGCGATTCAGCTTCGACGCATCGACGGGCGACCTCTGGGTGGGCGACGTCGGCCAGGACGACTGGGAGGAAGTAGATCGCATCGTCGCAGGCAGCAACTACGGCTGGGGAATCCGCGAAGGCGCGCACTGCTTCAACCCGCCGACCGGCTGCCCGACTCAAAGCGATGGCGACACGCTCATCGATCCCGACGCCGAATACGACCACGGCCTCGGCGAATCGGTGACCGGAGGATACGTGTACCGCGGCGCAGGCGTAGCCTCACTGACCGGGCGCTACGTGTTCGGCGATTTCATCTCGGGGCGGATTTTTGCGCATACGCCCGGCTCCGGTGACCGCGCCCCGGACCAGCTTCTCGACACGTCGCTGCGGATCAGCTCGTTCGCCCAGGGAGAGGACGGCGAGATCTATGTAGTGGACTACGGCGACCCCGCCATCGCCGCTGACGGCGGCCTATACCGGATCGACGCCGGCTAGGTTACAGGCGGCGCGAGTCCCGACCGCAGCGTCGGCGGACTGTCGAGGGGCCGGTGAGTCCGTCATACTCAGGGGATGCGGCTCAAGTTCACGAAGATGCATGGGCTCGGCAACGACTTCATCGTCTTCGACGCTCCGCGGCCCCACGAAGTCCCCACGCCTGCGCAGTTGCGCCGGCTCGCCGACCGCCGCACCGGCATCGGCTTCGACCAGGCGCTGGTGCTCTCCGCGCCGCGCAGCCCGGGCACCGATGTCTACTACCGCATCTTCAACGCCGATGGCACCGAGGTCGAGCAATGCGGCAACGGCGCGCGCTGCATCGCGACGCTTGTCGCGCGGCGCAATGCCCGTCGCGAGCGCCCGATGCGCCTCGGGAGCCCCGGTGGCGTTGTGGACGCCGTGATGCGCGACGACGGTCTCGTATCGGTCGCGTTCGGCCTGCCGGATTTCGATCCGCACTCCCTGCCGTTCGAGGCCGCGGCCGAAGCGGCGAGCTATCACATCGATCTCTCGAGCGGAACCGTCGAGTTCGGCGCCGTATCCATCGGCAATCCGCACGCGGTAATCCGGGTCGCATCGGTGGCCGACGCACCGGTGGACACCGTGGGACCCGCCATGGAGAATCACGCGCGTTTTCCGCGCCGCGTCAACGTGGGCTTCGTCGAGATCGTGTCACCGGAGCACGTCCGGCTCCGGGTATTCGAACGCGGCACGGGCGAGACACTCGCCTGCGGCACGGGCGCCTGCGCCGCGGTTGCGATCGGTCGCCGGCACGGCCCGCTTGCCGAGGAGGTCCGCGTCGACACTCGTGGTGGACGGCTGATCGTTGGTTGGCGTGGGCCTGGAGAGCCGATCTGGCTCACCGGCCCGGCCGAAACGTCCTTCGAAGGGCAGGTTGAACTGCAGGACTACGTGATGGAGGAATCCGCATGAACAAGCAGACCGCGCGCGGCATCGACGCGACCGCGATCGACGACGACCGAATCGCGGAGCACCTGGTGGCACACCCGGACTTCTTCGAGCGCAATGCCAGCGTGCTGGCCCGTTTGCGGCTTCCCCATCAGCGCGGCAGCGCCGCCGTCTCGCTGGTCGAGCGGCAGGTGCTCGTGCTGCGCGAGAAGAACACCAACCTCGAGCTTCGGCTCCACGAGCTGATCGAGAACGGCCGGACCAACGACCTGACGACGGAGCGTATGCACAAGCTCACGCGACGTCTCATTCGTGCGCGTGATCTGTCGAGCGTCATCGCTGCGCTCGAAACCTCGCTCCGCGAGGACTTCGGCGCGTCGCGCTGGGTGGCGCTGATCACGGACAGCTCGCTTCCGGGTATTGCGGGGTTCGCCAACCAGCACCTGCGCGTGGTGACCCGCGGTGCCCCGGAGCTGCGCATCTTCGAGACCTTCTTCGAGAACGCCCGGCCGCGCAGCGGCCAGATCCGCGACACGCAGCGCGAGTATCTGTTCGGCGGCGATGGCAGCCCGGTCGGGTCGAGCGCGTTGGTCCCGCTGGGCGAGCGCGCCTCGATCGGCTTGCTCGCGATCGGCAGCCACGACACCGAGCGCTTCCTGCCGACCATGAGCACGGACTTCCTCGTGCGGATCGGCGAGCTCGTCAGCGAGGCGATGCTCGCCCGCAGCGCATGAGCGCGGCGCTCGCGGGCGGCGTCGACCGCTTCCTCGCGAGCCTGCGCAACGAGCGGCAGCTCTCGGCACATACGGGCGCGGGCTACGCGCGCGATCTCGCGGCGCTGGTCGAGTTCTGCCAGACGCAGGACATCGTCGGCTGGCGATCGCTCGACGCGCAGCACGTCCGTGAGTTCGCGGCGCGCTGTCACCGGCGCGGCCTGTCGCCCGCCTCGATCCAGCGCCGGCTCTCCGCGGTGCGGAGCTTCTGCCGGTTTCTACTCCGCGAGGGCGAGATCAAGCACAACCCGGCAGCGGGCGTGCAGGCGCCGAAGGCGCGCAAGCGTCTGCCGGTGACCCTGGACGCCGATACGATGGGACGGTTGCTCGAGTTCCGCGGCGACGAGCGCCTCGGAATCCGCGACAAGGCGATCATGGAACTCTTCTATTCGTCGGGGCTGCGATTGTCCGAGCTGCTCGGGCTCGATCTCGGTGACATCGACCTGCGCGATCGCACCGTGCGGGTGACGGGTAAGGGACGCAAGACCCGAATCGTTCCGGTCGGCCGTCACGCCGCGGACGCCATCAAGCGCTGGCTCGCCGAGCGCGGCGGCGTCGCGGCGGTCGACGAGCGCGCCGTGTTTACGGGCCAGGGCGGCCGCCGCCTCGGGCCGCGCATCGTGCAGCGACGCATCGCCCGGTGGGCACGGTTCATGGGCCTTCCCGTACACGTGCACCCACACATGTTCCGGCACTCGTTCGCCTCTCACCTGCTGGAGTCGAGCGGCGACCTGCGGGCGGTGCAGGAACTCCTGGGTCACGCCAACATCAGCACGACACAGGTGTACACGCACCTCGACTTCCAACATCTCGCGCGGGTCTACGACACCGCGCATCCGCGGGCACGGCGCAAGAGCCGCGCTCGGGCGCGTTCCGCAGACGAACCGGAGCCGGCATGACCGCGGGCACTGGTTTCGAGCCGCATGGCACGACGATCCTGTGCGTGCGCCGCAATGGCGTGGTCGCCATGGGCGGCGATGGGCAGGTCACTCTCGGCAACACGGTAATGAAGGGGAATGCGCGCAAGGTGCGCCGGTTGCACGAGGGCAAGGTGATCGCGGGCTTTGCGGGCGGTACCGCGGACGCGTTCACGCTCTTCGAGCGCTTCGAGGCCAAGCTCACGCAGTACGGCAACCTCACGCGCGCGGCGATCGAGCTCGCCAAGGACTGGCGGTCGGATCGGAGCCTCCGGCGTCTCGAGGCGCTGCTGTGCGTGGCCGACCAGACGCATTCTTTCCTCGTCTCCGGCAACGGCGATGTCATCGAGCCCGAGCACGAGCTGGTCGCGGTGGGCTCCGGCGGTGCGTTCGCCCAGGCCGCCGCTCTCGCGCTGCTCGCGAACACTGATCTCGATGCACGTACGATCGTCGAGAAGGCGCTCGGCATCGCGGCCGACATCTGCATCTACACCAACCGCAGTCTGACGATCGAGACACTGCCCTGATGTCCTCGATGACCCCGCGCGAGATCGTCCAGGAGCTCGACAAGCACATCGTCGGGCAGGGCGCTGCGAAGCGCGCGGTGGCGATCGCGCTCAGGAACCGCTGGCGGCGCATGCAGGTCGACGAGGAGCTGCGCGGCGAGATCACGCCCAAGAACATCCTGATGATCGGCCCAACCGGCGTCGGCAAGACCGAGATCGCACGGCGGCTCGCGCGGCTCGCGAACGCGCCCTTCATCAAAGTCGAGGCGACCAAGTTCACCGAGGTGGGCTACGTCGGCCGCGAGGTCGACTCCATCGTCAAGGAGCTGGTCGACGTCGCGGTCAAGATGACGCGCGAGCAGGAGATGGACAAGGTGCGTCACCGTGCAATGGACGCAGCCGAGGAACGGATCCTCGACGTCCTGCTGCCGCAGCCGCGCGCAGCTGGGGAGGCCACCGACGCCAGGGAGAGCGACACGCGGCAGCGCTTCCGCAAGATGCTCCGCGAGGGGCAGCTCGACGAGCGCGAAATCGACGTGGACGTGCGTGCGGTTTCGGTGGGCGTGGAGATCATGGCGCCGCCCGGAATGGAGGAGTTGTCGCAGCAGCTGCAGGGGATGTTCTCGAGCCTCGCCGGCAACCGGACGAAGTCGCGGCGGCTCCCGGTCCGCGAGGCATTCAAGCTCCTGACCGAGGAAGAGGCGGCACGGCTCGTAAACGAAGAGGAACTCAAGGTCCAGGCACTCCGCAACGCCGAGCAGAACGGCATCGTGTTCATCGACGAGATTGACAAGATCGCGCGGCGGCAGGAAACGGCGGGGGTCGACGTGTCGCGCGAGGGTGTACAGCGCGACTTGCTGCCCCTGGTAGAGGGCTGCACGGTGAGCACCAAGCACGGGATGGTCAGGACCGATCACATGCTCTTCATCGCCTCCGGGGCCTTTCACATGGCGAAGCCTTCGGACCTGATACCGGAGCTGCAGGGACGGCTGCCGATCCGCGTCGAGCTCGATGCGCTCGGAGTCGAGGACTTCGTCCGCATACTCACCGAGCCGGACGCCTCGCTCTGCACGCAGTACGCGGCGCTCCTCGCAACCGAAGGCGTGACACTCGAGTTCGCTGCGAGCGGCGTGCGGCGCATCGCCGAAGTGGCCTTCGAGGTCAACGAACGCACCGAGAACATCGGCGCCCGGCGGCTGCACACCGTCATGGAGCGGCTGCTCGAGGCGGTGTCATTCGAGGCGTCGGACCGTTCGGGGGCCGCGATCACCGTTGATGGCGAGTACGTCGACGCCAGCCTGGGGGAGTTGGTAAGAGACCAGGATCTGACTCGATACATTCTCTGACGCACCCCCGAGTCTGCGTGTAATGGCTATTGCGGCATCAGTGTTCTTCATTGCGGGGTTGGCATACGCGGCGTGGTGCCTGGCGGTCGCATTTGACAGCGGATTCCAGATTGGAACGCTCGGCATGGCGCTGTTGTCCGCGGCGCTGTGTTATCAGGGTCTCGCGCTATTTCAGGGGCGAGAAAGGGCCCGCGTGCCTGGCATTGTCAGTGCGGTGGCGCTCGCTATCGGCTGCAGTGCCAGTATCGCGTTGATATCGTTACCCTGGCTGTTGGTCTCAGCCAAGGCGTCGATTCCGCAGACGGTCTGGCCAACGTTGATCCTGCTGCTCGTATCGGCCGCGGCATTTGCTGTAGCCGCGGCATTTCTGATCCTCGATCGCCCTGCGCACCCTGAGGTTCCCATGGAGCGCAGGCGAGATGGCTGATCGGGCGTGACGGACAGTGACTACGCTATCAAGAGTCACGGATATGCGCCTCCGCACGAAGTCGCGGCTGCTGGTGGTGTCGTTCGACGACGGCGCCGAGTACTCGCTGCCTTTCGAGTACCTGCGTGTCTACTCCCCTTCGGCTGAGGTGCGCGGCCACGGGGCGGGGCAGGAGACCCTGCAGCTCGGCAAGCACGAAGTCGCAGTCACCGCGGTAGAGCCGGTCGGCCATTACGCCGTGCGACTCAGGTTCGACGACGGGCACGACACCGGCCTTTACACCTGGGCGTATCTGCGCGAGCTGGGCGAGACCCGCGACGCGAAGTGGCAGCATTACCTCGACCGTCTGGCAAAGCTCGGCATCCCCTACCCCACGCCGGTGCCCGCGCGCCGCTGACGAGCGACCCCAGGCGCCACATCGGGGCGCCCCTCGCGGCGATGGACCGGCACCTACCTGAAACGGGACGAACAGTGGTAGCGTGTGGCCGGCCAATAGACCTTCTCGAGAAATAGAAATCCGAAGGCACTCGGCAACAAGCTCCCGAAGCGGAGGTTGAATGGGCGGCTTCTGGGCCGAATTGAAGCGCCGCAATGTCGTCAAGGTCGGCATCGCCTACTGTGCTGCCGGCTGGTTGGCCATCCAGGTGGCCTCGGTGCTCTTCCCGATGTTCGGGGCACCGGCATGGATACTGAAGGTCGTCACGACGCTGGTGATCCTCGGGCTCCCGCTCGCGCTGGTGTTCGCCTGGGCCTTCGAGCTGACGCCGCAGGGATTGAAGCGCAGCGAGGACGTGCGGCCCGATGTGTCGACCACGCGAAACACGGGGCGGGCGCTGAACTTCCTGATCATCGGCGTGCTCGCGGTGGCCCTTGGGCTCTTTGCACTCGACAGGTTCGTATGGGACGCAGCGCCGTCCCCGGCGTCGTCGGATGCGGCCGGTGCGTCTGTCGAGGTGGCGAAGCCTGCGGCCAGCGGCACACACAGCTCGATCGCGGTGCTGCCCTTCGTCAACATGAGCAACGATCCGGAGCAGGAGTATTTCTCCGACGGCATCGCCGAGGAGGTCATGAGTGCGCTGTCGCGCTTCAAGGCGCTCAAGGTCGCGGCACGTACCTCGGCGTTTTCGTTCAAGGGCAAGCACGCCGATCTGCGCGAGGTCGGGCTTGCTCTAAACGTCGGCACCGTGCTGGAAGGCAGCGTGCGCAAGTCGGGTGACCACCTGCGTATCACCGCGCAGTTGAACGATGTCGCAACGGGTTATCAGCTGTGGTCCGAGACCTATGACCGCAAGCTCACCGACATCTTCGCGATCCAGGACGACATCACCACGCGAATCGTCAGCGCGCTGCAGGTTCATCTCGATGAGAAGGTGGCGTCGACCACGCCCCCGCAACTCGACCCAGAGGCGTATCAGATCGTGCTGCGTGGCCGGTTTCACTGGAATGAGCGCTCGCCGGAGGGGCTGGCCAAGGCGGCCGAACTGCTGCAGGAGGCCACCCGCCGTGCGCCTCAGTACGCGCCCGCCTTTTCCGCGCTGGCCGATGTCTACCTGACCCAGTACGACTACGGTCTGCTGTCCTGGGAAGAGTCGACCGTCAGGGCGCGCGCCGCCGCCACCAAGGCGCTCGAGCTCGACGAGGATTCGGCCGCCGCCCACACCTCGCTCGCGCACATCCTGCTGCACGAGTGGCAATGGCAGGCGGCCGAGCAACACTTCCAGCACGCGATCGAACTCGACCCGAGCTATACCCTCGCCCTGCACTGGTATGCGCTTTGCCTGACGGCGCTCGGCCGCGCTGATGAAGCTGTCAAGACGATGCAACGTGCATCGCAGCTCGATCCGTTATCCGTGCGCATCAATGCCGATCTCGGCATGGCGCTGGTGGTAGCTGGCAGGTACGAGGACGCGGTAGCCCAGGTGGGCCGCGCACTCGAACTCAAACCCGGGGCAGGGGGTCCTTTGTGGATCCGCGGCATGGCGCTCGAGCAACTCGGGCGATTCGACGCGGCGGAGATCGACATGAAAGCCGCCCTCGCGTCCATGTCGGGATACGAGGCCGTCAAGGGATCTCTTGGCCACCTGTACGCGGTATCCGGCAGACCGGCCGAGGCCAGGGCGCTGCTGTCCGAGCTCACCAGGCAGGCGGGTGATACGGAAGTCGCTTTCTTTGCGGCACTCATCTGCGCTGGCCTGAACGATGCCGACGCAGCATTGACCTGGCTCGAACGCGCGGTTGATGAACGCTCCGGGTCCGTACGCTATCTGAAGATCGATCCACGTCTCGCCGGATTGCGCCACGAGCCCAGGTTTCGTCAGTTGATGGAACGAGTCGGCCTGCCGCCGTAGCGAAGGTCCTGCGACCGCTGACCGCGCCCGCCCCCGAACCACGTCGGTGCGCCCCGGGGCCGCAGGCGCCGACCGGGTAGAATGCGTGCAGAATGAACGAGCCCACGCGTGAGCCCCCGAACGAATCCGCATTCGGGAGCGTCGACTTCGGCTACGAGCAGGTGCCCCGCGAGGAGAAGTCGCGGCGCGTCCGCGCGGTATTCGATTCCGTGGCCGATCGCTACGACCTGATGAACGACCTGATGTCGGGCGGGCTGCACCGGCTCTGGAAGCAGTTCGCCCTGTCGCAGACCGGCCTGCGCGAGGGCTACAGCGCGCTCGACGTCGCCGGTGGGACCGGGGATCTTGCAGCCGGGATGGCCCGCCAGGTAGGAGAGACCGGCCTCGTCCTGCTCTCCGATATCAATGGATCGATGCTCGCGCTCGGGCGCGACCGCCTGCTCGATCGAGGCATCCTCCGCAATCTCCGCGTCGTGCAGACGGATGCCGAGCGGCTGCCGTTTCGCGACGAGACCTTCGATTGCGTGACGATCGGGTTTGGTCTTCGCAACGTCACCGACAAGCCCGCCGCGCTCGCATCGATGTGCCGCGTGCTGCGCCCGGGCGGGCGGTTGCTGGTGCTCGAGTTCTCGCAGCCCGCAGTCGCTGCGCTGAAGCCGCTGTACGACGCCTATTCGTTCAGCGTGCTGCCGTGGCTAGGGCGGCGCGTCGCGGGCGACGAGTCGAGCTACCGGTATCTGGCGGAGTCAATCCGCCGTTTCCCGGACCAGGAGACGCTGCTCGGCCTGATGCGCGACGCCGGACTCGAGGGCTGCCGCTACCACAACCTTGCGGGCGGCATCGTCGCGCTGCATCGCGGGCATCGGTACTGACGTGCTGCTCGAGCGCCTTCAGGACGTGCTGAACCGCAACGTCGCTGGCTCGCGGCGCGCGCAGGAGCTGGCGCGCCGTCTCGACGGACGCGCCCTCGAGCTCGAACTGACTGGCACGCCACTGCGCATTTTTCTCGAGATCACCGCAGGGCGGATCGCGCTCACCGAACGCCGCGAATCGCCGGCGGACGCACGGCTCGCGGGCACGCCGCTTTCGCTGCTCGCGCTCGCGGGGCCGGAGGCCGAGGGTCGCCTGCGAAGCGGTAAGGTTCGAATCGAGGGCGACGCGGAAATCGCGCAGGCGTTTCGCGAGTTCCTCGATCATACGCGCCCGGACCTCGAGGAAGAGCTGGCACAGGTCCTGGGTGACGTTGCAGCACGCCGGGTCGCGAACCTCGCGCGCGGTGTGCTCGACTTGGGTCGGCGCGCAACCGATGCGTTGGCGACCAGTGCCGCGGAGTACCTGCAGGAGGAAGGACGCGACGTGCCGGTGCGCCTCGAGGTCGAGGAGTTCCTGCGGGACGTCGACCGGCTGCGCGACGACGTCGAGCGGCTCGAGGCACGGCTCGCGCGTCTCGCGCCGCGGCGCGACGGCGACGCCGGCAAGCCAAGGCGGCGGCGCGGCTGAAATGCGCCCACGCGTGCTCGGCCGCCTTCTCACCATACAGCGCGTGCTTGTCCAGCATGGGCTGGATGACATCATCCTCGCCACGCACCTGTTTCGGCCGCTGCGGTTCGTGTTCTACCTGTCGCCCGCGACATGGTTCGAGCGCAAGCGGGGCGGCACTCGCGGCGAGCGGATCCGGCTCGCGTTCGAGGCATTGGGGCCGATCTTCGTCAAGTTCGGCCAGGCGCTCTCCACGCGGCGCGATCTGCTGCCGGCCGACGTCGCCGACGAGCTCGCGAAGCTGCAGGACCGTGTACCGCCCTTCCCCGGCGCCGAGGCGCGGGAGATGGTCGAGCGTGCCTACGGGCGGCCGGTCGCCGACGCTTTCCAGAGCTTCGACGAGACGCCGCTGGCCGCCGCATCGATAGCGCAGGTGCACGCCGCGGTGCTAAAGGACGGCCGCCAGGTTGTCGTCAAGGTGCTGCGCCCCGGCGTGCGCGCGGATATCGAGCGCGATCTCGAGGTGATGCACGTGCTCGCGCGTTTCGCGCGCGATTACTACCCCGACAGCCGCCGCCTGCGACCCACCGAGGTCGTACGTGAGTACGAGAAGACCATCCTCGACGAGCTCGACCTGATGCGCGAGGCGGCGAACGCCTCACAGCTGCGGCGCAACTTCCAGGATTCCGAGCTGCTGTACGTCCCCGAGGTTCACTGGGACCTGTGTCGCGGCGACGTGATGGTGATGGAGCGCATCCACGGCGTGCTGATCAGCGAAGTCGCGGAGCTCAGGCGTCGTGGCGCGAACATCCAGCGGCTGGCCGAGAACGGCGTGCAGATCTTCTTCACGCAGGTGTTCCGCCACAACTTCTTCCACGCCGACATGCACCCCGGGAACATCTTCGTCGGCCTTGAGGATCCGGAGCACCCGCGCTACGCGGCGGTCGACTTCGGCATCGTCGGCACACTCGATTCGCGCGATCAGCATTATCTCGTCGAAAACTTCCTCGCCTTCTTCGACCGCGACTACAACCGCGTAGCGCGGCTGCACGTGGATTCAGGGTGGGTACCTGCCGGCACGCGGGTCGACGAGCTCGAATCCGCGGTGCGCACGGTGTGCGAACCGATCTTCCAGAAGCCGCTGTCGGAGATCTCATTCGCGCAGGTGCTGCTGCGGGTGTTCGAGACCGCGCGGCGCTTCCAGATGGAGGTCCAGCCGCAGCTCATCCTGCTGCAGAAGACCCTGCTGCAGATCGAGGGTCTCGGCCGGCAGCTCTATCCCGAGCTCGACCTGTGGAAGACCGCGCAGCCGATCCTGCGCGAGTGGGCCGCGGAGCGCATGAGCGGCCGCTCGCTTGCGCAGGAGCTGCGTCGGCAGCTCCCCGACCTGGGTGAGGCCATCCGCTCGCTGCCGCAGGCGCTGCAGGGGCTCGCGCAGCACGCTTCGGATGGGCGATTCGTCGTCCGGGTCGAGCAGTCGGGAATCAGGGAGCTGCGCGCGGAACTGCGTTCGGGATCGCGCCGACGCGATGGCACGGTGATCGGCGCCACGCTTCTGCTCGGTGGTCTGGTGTGGCTCGCGGTCGGGGCATCCCTGCTGCCGGGACTGGTGCTCGCCGGCGCGGGCGGCCTCGCGATCCTTTTCGCTCGCCGCGGCGGCTGAGCCGCAGCGTCAGCCCCCAGGGCTCTCGATCGCGATCCATGTCGCGCTCGCGCGGGCGCACAGCTCCCCTTCCGTGTCGAAGATGGCCGTGCCTACATAGTGCTTGCGGCCCTCGGCACCGATCCGCCAGCCGATGACCGTGCACGGATCACCCGTGCGCACGCGCCTGTCGAGATGCGCCTGCATCTCACCGAGCAGCATCGCCTGGCGCCCGTCCGATACCGCGAAGAAGCCGGGGCAATCGAGTGCTGCCCAGTGGTAGCGGACCGCCACCTTGCCGTCGCCGGCGTCGAGCGGATCGGCCGGCAGCCAGGGCGCCGCCACGAGACCGCTATCGAGCTGACCGGGAAAGATGCGCAGCCCGTCGCCGCGGCGCCGGTGGGGGCCGCAGACGAAGCAGTCGGGGAATGGATGCTCGTGGAATCCCGCGTAGTGTTGCGACGCCCAGACCGCATCCACGTAGCGCGGCGGCTCGGGCACTTCGAGTGTGAGCCTGCTCGTCGCGGCCCGGGCAATCGTGCCATCCGCGGATTCGAGCCGCCAGGCATCGTCGCCATCCGCCATGAGCGTCAGAGGCGTATCGAGCGGCGGCGGCCGGGTGAGCCGCACGCGCAGGTCCGCCTGCAGTGCCTCGGCAATCGAGCCACAGACGTAACCACCGTTGCCGGAATCGGGCGGCCCGTTGTAGCGACGACCGATCGTGAGCTCAGTCATCGCGGGTGGCCGGCGCCGTACGCTCCGCAGTTCCAGCACGCGGCGAACTGACCCTCGATGCGCTCGCCGCAACCGGGGCACGTCCAGGGTGCCGACGCAGACGGCAGATGCAGCGCCAGATCGATGAGCGCCCGCGCGCGCAGTGCGTCGCCCGGACGGCGCAGCCAGAGCTCCGGCCAGCACTCGACGAAGGGTATCTCGCCGACCACGCCTGCGAGCCGGTCGTTCCTGATCTGGCAACCGATGCCCTCGGCTTCGAGCAGATTGCGCAGATGCGCGATCTCGACCAGCGAGGGAGAGGTGTGGATCATGCGCACGGGAACGGGCTTCGCAGGGCGTACTTCCGCGACTAGCATATCGCGATGCGCGCCGAAGCAGAGATCGGGCGACTGGCGACGCGCTTTCCCGGCCGCCGCGCCTTGGTCACCGGCGCCGCCAGCGGCCTCGGGCGCGCGTTCGCGCTCGAGCTTGCCCGGCAGGGGTGGCGGCTCGGTCTCGCCGATCTGTCCGGCGATCGCCTCGAGCGGGTCTGCGCCGAGGTCGATGTGGTCGGCGGCCGCGCGACGATGTACACGGGCGACGTCGCGTCGCCCGAGTTCATGGAGTCGGTGGTCCAGCGCTACACGCGCGACGCCGGCGGGCTCGACCTCCTGATCAACAATGCCGGCGTCGCCGTGGCCGGGCTCGTCGAAGTCACCTCGGCCGAGGACTGGCGCTGGGCAGTGGAGATCAATCTGCTCGGCGTGGTCAACGGGTGTCGCGCCGCCGTTCCGCTGATGCGCAGGCAAAGATCGGGTGCGATTCTCAATATCGCGAGTTCCGCGGGGTTCGCCGCCGCGCCGCAGATGGGAGCCTACAACGCGAGCAAGGCGGGCGTGATCGCGCTCACGGAGACGCTCGCGGCGGAGCTGGACGGATCGGGCGTGCAGGTGTCGGTGGCGATGCCCGGCTTCTTCCGCACGGGGCTGCTCGAAACGATGCGCGCACCGGCCGAAGAAAGCGCGATGGCGCGACGCCTGATGGCGGGTTCGGCGTACGACGCTGCGGACGCGGCCCGAGCGATCCTCGCTGCGACCTCGCAGGGCCGCCTTTATATCGTCTGGCCGAAGGAATACGTCTGGCTGTGGCGCATCAAGCGGTTCTTTCCGATGCGCTTTCTAAGGCTCGTGCAGCGTATGCGGGCACGACAGTCCGCGCGGGCGGCGCATCCACGGCGAGGATGAATCGCGTGTAGATCTCGGGCAGCCGCTCGAGGACGTAGTCGCGTCCCTCGATCTCGCTGTCGGCGATCGCGCGCTTCAAGACCGGAAGCGTCAGCGCCTCGATTGCGGAGCTGGCGACCGGCCCGTAGCTCAGGTGCCAGGGCTCGACGCCGGCACCGCCGCGGTCCAGGCCGTAGGGCCGATGAAATCCGAATCGGTGCATGTTGTCGTTGAGCCATGATGTCAGGCGCGAGAAGACTCCGCCCTGCGCGTATTCCGCCGGCATGAGCTGCACCTGGTAGCCTGGCGGCATCGCCGCGGCGTCGATCACGTCGATATCGGTGCCCCAGTGATGACGGCTGCCTCCCGGCACGGCCGACCAGCACAGGATTGCATCGACCAGCTCGGGCTCGCGGAGCGTCGCATGATCGAGCAGGCGCCCGGAGCGGTCATACAGCGGACGCTCGCCGCGCCACTTTCGATTCCAGAGCCCCACCTGCCGATCGAAGTCGCGGAAACTGGAGACCGGGACAAGGTCGATGCCCTCGCGCGCTGCCGCGTCGCGCATCGCGAGCAGCGAGGCGACCACCGCGAAATGCAGCGCGCAGCGCGGTTGCTCGAGATCGATGATGTGGCTTCGGGCGCGCCCGGTCAGCTCGAGTTCGTTCATTCAGTCCTCTGGCACGCGCAATATACCGCAGCGTCCCCGCCGCCCACGGAGGTCACAGCAAGACCCACAAAGGTGGCAGCAAAACCCACGGTGCCGGCGGATCGAGCCATTTCTGCTGCTTTAATGGAAAAATCTGCGCAGCCGCGGTCACCGACTGCCGTTATGATAGTGGTTGGGATCAGGACAACGGGTTCATGAGCCCGCTCATCGCGGTCCCGGAAGCCCACATGCAAGGCAAGAGCCTTAAGACGCGTTATGTCCTCACGGTGCTGGTCGTGGGCATCCTGCTCACCGCGTCCGTGGCGCTGGCGCTGTATTTCGAGGGGCGGCTCACCCTCGTCATCGGCGTCGGTCTAGCACTGTCGCTGCTCGCGGCTGGGATCACCGCGGCCCTGCTCGCGCGTATCGATCGCGCGATGATCGCGATGATCACCGGAGCCGACCGCATCGGTCGGGGGCGGCACACCGAGCCGCTTCCGCGCAGCGGCGTGCCCGAGATGCGGGCCCTCGAGGACGCGCTCGACCGGATGCGCGATGAGCTGACCCGCACAACGATCTCGCGCGATTACCTCGAGACACTCCTCAACAGCATGGGCGATGCGGTGCTGGTGGCCTCGGCGGAGGGTCACATCCGCACCACCAATGCCGCCGCGCAGCGGCTGTTCGACCGCACACCCGGCGAGCTCGAGGGGGTCGACTTCGGCTCGCTGATCGCACCGGAGCACCTGGCGGCGTTCAGCGTCGCGAAAATCCTCGAGGCGCCCGGTGAGACGGTGGTGCGCACGGGCCGGGGGCAGACCATCCCGGCGGCGGTGAGCGCCTCAGTGATCTCGAGCGCCGACCCCGGCTTCCAGGGGCACATCTTCGTCCTGCGCGACATCACGGACCGCAAGCGGGCCGAACGACGCATCCGCTATCTCGCGCGCTTCGACGCGCTCACGAAGATCCCCAACCGCATGCAGTTGCAGCATCTGCTGCAGCAGGCGATCGCGCGCGCAACGCGCCAGGGGCGCGGGCTGGTGCTGCTGTACATCGACCTCGACAACTTCAAGGACATCAACGACACGTTCGGTCACGAATCGGGCGACCGCATCCTCGAAACCATGAGCGAGCGGCTGTCGCGCGCCCTGCCGCCCGAAGCGGTGTTCGGCCGCCATGCGGGCGATGAGTTCGCGATCTTCACCGAGAGCGGCGACGACGCGGAGGAGCGCCACGAGCAGGCGAGTTCGCTCGCGCGGTTGGTGCTGGGAGAGATCGCGCGCCCGCTGCACATCGGCGACCACGAGATGGAGATCACGGCCAGCATCGGCATCGCGACCTGCCCGGAGCACGCGGACAACGTCATCGATCTGATCCGCAACGCGGATGCGGCGATGTACCACGCCAAGCGGGCCGGTCGTAACTGTCATGTGCACTACGCGCCGGAGATGAACGCCGCCGCGGTCGAGCGGCTCATGCTCAAGAGCAAGCTGCGACGCGCGCTCGACCGCAACGAGTTCTTCGTCCGCTACCAGCCCAAGGTGGATCTTGCGAGCGGCCGCGTAGTGGGTGCCGAAGCGCTGCTGCGCTGGCGTCTGCCTGGCCACGGCGACATCGCACCGGCGCAGTTCATCCCGCTGGCGGAGGAAACGCGCCTCATCCTCGACATCGGCGCGTGGGTGCTGAACCAGGTATGCAGCGACTACGCCGTGTGGCAGAAGAGCGTCGCGGATCCCGGCCGTGTGGCAATCAACCTGTCGCTCAAGGAACTGAGCCAGGCGAGCTTCATCCCCCACTGCCGATCGGTGTTCGAGGAGCACGGCGTCTCGCCCTCGCGCGTCGAGCTCGAGATCACCGAGACCACCCTGATGCTGGATGCCGCGAAGACGCTGCCGCTGCTCGACGAGCTGCGGGCCATGGGCGTACACCTGTCGATCGACGACTTCGGCACCGGCTACTCGAGCCTGAGCGCGCTGCAGCAGTTCCCGATCGGCGCGCTCAAGATCGACCAGTCCTTCGTGCGCACCGCCGCGGGCGACCCGGATGACGCCACGATCGTCCGAACCATTATCGAGATGGGCCGCAGTCTCGGTCTGCAGGTCGTGGCCGAGGGCATCGAAACGGACGAGCAGCGGGAGTTCCTCGTGCGCAGCGGCTGTCAGTTCGGCCAGGGCCGGTTGTTCGGCGACCCGATCGCATCCGACGATTTCCTCGAGATGATGGTGCGTCAGGCGACCGGGCGGCACCCGGTACTGCGGCTACCGGCCTGATCCGGCCGCGGTAGCTGCTCGCCGCTCGGTCTGGCTGCTGCTCGCCGTCGCTCGGCCCGGGTGTCTCGCTGGGCCGGTTACCACGATCGAGGGTCGTTGCAGGGCTAGATAGGGTGCCCCGCACACGGTGTCACGCACGCCGCATCGGCAGCAGTGTCGCGGAGTCGTTGCAGAGTCATGACTACGGAGTGCTCCGCGACGTCTACCTGCGGCCGCTCGAGCGTGCTCGCGGCCCACGAGACACCCGGTCCAAACGCCGGGTCGCCCACGCCACCGTGATGTGGCTCGCCGAGGCCGCTGCGAGCCACGAGCCGGCGCGTGGGCGGGGTGGTATCCCAGCCGCGAAGCACGCCTCCGTCCCAGCAGTTGGACGTCGCGGACCACTCTGAGCGAAAGACTGCCCCGACGATTCCGCGATACGACCGACCGTCCGGTGAACGGCGACAAGGTGTGCGGGGCACCGAGCTTTAGCCCTGCAACGACCCTCGATCGTGGTACGCGGCTGCGGATACCACGCGGCCGCACGCCGGCGAACGGCCACTAGGGCCGGGCGCCGACAACAAGCAAGCGGCGAGTCAGCACCGAGGGCAGCCGCGCTCAGGTAGCTGCGCTGCGCGTCGCGGCAACGATCGAGGAGATCACCTGACGCGTGGCCGAGTCAAAGGCGGACATCACATCGGCACGCCGATCCGCTTCTGCGGCTACCGAGGCTGTCGCCGGGAAGCTCGCAAGCCGCGTACCGCGCCGCCCGTCCAGCAGGGTCACCTGCATCTCGACCCTCACCACCGGCGGGCCCTGTCCGTTGCTCTCCGCCTCGAAGCGTCGCAGCTCGATCTCGAGCTGGTAATCGCTCGGCACCCGGCTCGGCACCGAGACCACGGTCGCGAACCGACCATCGGCTGCGAGCGCCTGGACCAGTAGATGCTGCAGCATCAGCGGTGCCGGCTCCGCCCAGCGCACACCGGCGTAGTAGTCGAAGTGCGTCGCCGGGCCCGCGACGGCGATACGCTCGGTGTCGAGCGAAACGGGAGCCCGCGGACGGCCCACCGCGAGCGCGCGCGGCAGCGCCGCGCCAGCGTCAGTGGTCTCCGGCATCGTCAGCCGGAACACCTCGGGTTCCTCGCGCTTCGACTCGAGTGCGGATCCCACGCAGCCCTGGCACATCGCGACCGCGGCGAGCAACACGATCATCCGAATCATTGCGGAAGCTCCACGCCCCTATCCTGCCGCTCGCGCAACAGCGCAGACGGATTCTCGCGCAGCTGTCTCGCGAGCGCGCGCACCTCAGCACTGGTGTCGCGGACCTCGAGGAGCAGCTGTTGCAGATCGGCGCCGCCGGAGCCTGCGAACTGGGACAGCGCGCCTTCGTTACCCGAAACGATGCGCTCGATGCTCGCGGCCGTATTGGACAATCGCTCCGCTGCCGAGCGCACGCTGCCGAGCGTCGTCGCCAAGTCGGGCCGCGACTCGTCGACCACTGCGCGCAGCTGCTGCGAAAGCGCCCTTACCTCGACCGCGGTCCCCTGCAGTTCGGTTGCAAGCGTCGAGGCGTTGCGCGACAGCGCCGGCAGCTCCGCGGTCGCCTCGCGGATGCTGGCGAGCGAAGCCCGCACAGCATCGATGTTTTCCTGGCTGAGCACTCTCTCGACGCGCTCCATCACCTTGGCGGCGCGTCCGACCGCGTCCGGCAGCCGCTCCATGAACGCCTCGATGTCGCCCTTGCGGGAACGAATCACGGGATAGCGGTCGCCCTGTACCAGCGGGGTGGACGCCGTGCGCCGGGGATCCTCGCGCAGATCGATGAACAGCAGGCCGGTCAGACCCAGCAGCCCAAGCCGCGCCTCGGTCGCGCCCGAGATCGGCGCGGTCGCATCGATCTGCACGACACCCTTTACGCGCCTCGGATTGTCGGGGTCGACCTGCAGTCGCTCGACGCGGCCCACGTCGACGCCGAGGTAGCGGACCGGGCTGCCCTCCGCGAGCCCGCTCACCGTGCCGAAGAAGTGGATTTCGTAGCGCGCATATTCGCGCCGGTCGCTGGCGTCGGAGTACCACCAGACGAAGCCGAACGCGAGGACGATCGTCGCGATCGCGAACAGGCCTACGACGGCGTAGCGGGCCTCACGCTCCAACGCTTCCTCCCGCCCCGGCTTCCCGCTGGCCACGCGGGCCGTGGAAGTATTCGCGTATCCAGGGATGCTCGTGATTCTTTATGCGCGGCAG
>Ga0207675_100000181_pt1 | contig 56942 bp, 51 predicted proteins | sample KBSSwiS42_FD_184305 | JGI IMG/M metagenome (GOLD analysis project Ga0207675, IMG submission 184305) | Switchgrass rhizosphere microbial communities from Kellogg Biological Station, Michigan, USA - KBS Switchgrass S4-2 (SPAdes) (version 2) | ecosystem: Host-associated > Plants > Roots >...
CCTGCGTCTATCTGACTATCCTTTCGGCACGGTGGCCACGACGATCACCGGAATCGCAGCCGAAAGACGCTGCACGGTGCCCAGCGTGATAAAATCATTCATGTCGATGAGCTAGTTGGATGATGCCTCTTTCCCCTCTCACCGCGCTTTCCCCGCTCGACGGCCGCTATCGGGACAAAGTTTCCCGGCTCTCCGATTACTTCAGCGAATTCGGCCTGATCCGCTACCGCATTCTGGTCGAAATCGAATGGCTCAAAGCGCTCTGCGCGGCGAATCTCGATGGCATTCCTTCCCTTTCAGCCACTACGGTCAAGCAACTGGATGCCGTGGTGCGCGATTTCTTGGTCACCGACGCCGATGCGGTGAAACAGATCGAAGCCCGCACCAACCACGACGTAAAGGCGATCGAGTACTGGCTCAAGGAGAGACTCTCCGACAATCCCGAAATTGGCGGCGTCACGGGCTTCGTGCATTTCGCCTGCACCTCCGAGGACATCAACAACCTTTGCCACGCGCTGATGCTCAAGGATGCTCGCGCACACGTGATGCTGCCGGCGATCGATGCGCTGATAGAAGGATTGGCGGCGCTTGCCCATTCGACGGCCGCTCTGCCCATGTTGTCGCGCACCCACGGACAACCGGCGACTCCGAGCACGTTGGGCAAGGAAATGGCGAATTTCGTTTACCGCCTGCGCAAACAGCGCGCTCGCCTGGCCGGCGTTTCGCTCACCGGCAAGATCAATGGGGCCGTTGGAAACTATAACGCCCATCTCGCGGCCTTTCCCGGATTCGACTGGGAGAAGTTCTGCCGCGACTTCGTCGAAAAACTCGGCTTCGAATTCAACGCTTACACGACCCAGATCGAGCCGCATGATTCCATCGCCGAATTATTCGACGCCTTCAGCGGTCTCAATACGGTGTTGCTCGATTTCGATCGCGACGTCTGGGGCTATATCTCGATCGGCTATTTCAAACAGAAGATCAGGGAAGGCGAAGTGGGTTCTTCAACAATGCCGCACAAGGTCAACCCGATCGATTTCGAGAATTCGGAGGGCAATCTCGGCATCGCCAATGCACTGCTTTCGCACTTGTCGGCCAAATTGCCCATCTCGCGCTGGCAACGCGACCTCACGGACTCGACGGTATTGCGCAATATGGGGGTCGCTCTGGGTTATAGCCTGCTTGCCTACGATGCCTGCCGGCGCGGCCTAGATAAACTTGAAGCCGATCCGAAGCGCCTCGCCGACGAACTGAGCGTCAATTGGGAAGTGCTGGGAGAGCCGATACAAACTGTGATGAAGCGGCATGGCATCGAAGATGCCTACGAACAACTGAAAACGCTGACGCGCGGCAAGGCCGGGATCAACCGTGAAACACTGCACGAATTCATCCGCAGTCTGTCCATTCCTGCCACGGAGAAGGAACGCCTGCTGGCGCTAACCCCGGCAGCCTACACCGGCCTCGCACAGCAGCTGGCCAAACGCATCTGAGGAATCACGGCGCGTATCCCACCACGCCAGGCATTCAGGTCGCGCGTTTCGTGCGCCAGAATTCGACGACCGCCGGCATGATGGATAGCACAACAATACCGAGAATGACCACCGTAAGATTGTTCCTGACCAGAGGCAGATTGCCGAAGAAGAAACCGGCGTAGGCCAGCAGCGCCACCCACAATACCGCCCCCGCGACATTGAACATCAGAAAGTGCCGGTAGCGCATCGCTCCGATGCCTGCAACGAACGGTGCGTAGGTGCGCACGATAGGCACAAAACGGGCAAGAATGATCGCCTTGCCGCCATGCCGCTCGAAAAACGCGTGGGTCCGCTCCACGTAGGCGCGCTTGAAGAAGCGCGAGTCATCGAAGCGGAATACCCGGGGGCCGAGATAACGGCCAATCGCGTAATTCAGCGAATCCCCCGCGATGGCGGCCGCAATCAGAAGCACCACCAGCCCATGAACGTTGAGTTCACCAGAGGCCGCCAGCGCGCCCGCAACGAAGAGCAGCGAGTCACCTGGCAGGAACGGTGTGACAACCACACCAGTTTCGAGGAAAACAATGACAAAGAGAACGGCGTAAACCCAGGCGCCGTAGTTCTGAGCCAACTCGCGCAGATGCTGATCCAGATGCAGAATCAGGTCCACGAACCCTGCCAACAGATCCATTTTTTTGGATCCGCGCCGCTAGACCACGGCCTCTTCCTGTTTCTTCTCGGGTTTGATGAAATCTTCGCGTGTCACGCCAAGCCACATCACCAGCGGGCTCGCAACCAGCACCGAAGAGTAAATGCCAAAGAGAATGCCAATGGTGAGCGCCAGCGCAAAATAATGCAGCGTCTCGCCACCGAAGATCAGGATGGAAGTAACCATCAACTGCGTGCAGCCGTGGGTGATGATCGTGCGGGACATCGTGCGCGTAATGGCGTTGTTGATGATCTCCGGAGTACTGGCCTTGCGCATTTTGCGGAAATTCTCGCGAATCCGGTCGAATACGACCACCGATTCGTTCACGGAATAACCCAGCACGGCAAGAACCGCCGCAAGTACTGGCAGGGAAAACTCCCATTGAAAGAAAGCGAAAAACCCCAGGATGATCACCACATCGTGCAGATTGGCGATGATCGCCGATACGCCAAACTTCCACTCGAAGCGCAGAGCGAGGTAAACCACAATGCCGATCGACACGAGCAGCAGCGCCAAGGCGCCATTTTCGACCAGTTCCTTGCCGACCTGGGAGCCGACAAAATCGACCCGGCGCAGTTCGACGGAACGATCGTCTTGGCGCAACGCCTTGATCACCGTTTCGGACAACTGGGCTCCGGTCAGACCCTGCTTGGCCGGCAACCGGATCAGCGCCGTCTGCGAACTGCCGAAGCTCTGCACGGTTGCGTCGGCGAGATTCACACCATTCAAGGTGTCGCGAATCTTGTCGACGTCCACGGCGTGTCCGTAGTTAATCTCCATGACCGTGCCGCCCGTGAACTCAACGCCGAGATGCAGTCCTTTGGTTGCCAGGAAGATGACCGCCAGTACGAAAGTGATCAACGAAATGATGTTGAACACCAGCGCATGGCGCATGAAGGGAATGTCTTTGCGGATGCGGAAAAATTCCATATGTCTGTCCTTGGCGGTGGTGGGGCGCTGCGCTCAGGCAGTTTGCCGCTTGTACCAGTCGGTATTGCCGATGGGCAATTTTTCGAGCTTGCGCCTCGCACCGAAAATCAGGTTCACCATGCTGCGTGAAACCAGCACCGCGCTGAACATCGAAGTCATTATTCCCAGGCAATGCACGACGGCGAAGCCGCGCACCGGTCCGCTGCCAAACATGAACAGGGCGATACCGGCGATCAGCGTGGTGATATTCGAATCGAGGATAGTCGCCCAGGCTCGTTCATAGCCGGCCGCAATTGCGGCCTGCGGAGTGGTGCCATTGCGCAATTCCTCCCGGATTCGCTCATTTATCAGCACGTTTGAATCGATCGCCATGCCAAGCGTAAGCGCGATTGCGGCAATACCGGGCAAGGTCAGCGTCGCCTGGAGCATCGACAGAAGCGCAACCAACAACATCAGGTTTATCGCCAGGGACAGGACAGATATGACACCGAATAACAGGTAATAGGCGATCATGAAAACGGCGATGGCGCCAAAGCCGATCATGGTCGAACGGAAGCCGCGGCTGATGTTATCGGCGCCAAGGCTTGGTCCGACGGTGCGTTCCTCGACGATTTCCATCGGGGCGGCCAGTGCGCCGGCGCGCAGCAATAGTGCCACGTCGCGCGCCTCGGTAGTCGACATGCGCCCGCTGATCTGCACCCGGCCGCCTGGAATCTCGGAGCGGATTACCGGTGCCGTAATGACCTCGCCCTTGCCTTTTTCCACTAGCACCATGGCCATGCGCTTGCCGACGCTTTCGCGGGTGATCTGCTGGAAAATGGTGGCGCCGCGCCCGTCGAGATTGATGTGCACCGCGGGTTCGCCGGTCTGGCTGTCGAATCCGGGCTGGGCATCGGAAATGCGGTCGCCCGTGAGGATCACTTCGCGTTTGAGCACGTGCGGCGCACCTTCGCGATCGTAAAGCAGTTCATCGCCAAGGGGCGTCTGGCCGGCGATAGCGGCCTGAAGCGCCGCTGCATCACTGTGTTCTTCGTCCACCATGCGCACTTCCAGAGTCGCGGTGCGCCCGAGGATATCCTTGGCCTTGGCCGTATCCTGCACGCCTGGAAGCTGGACCACGACCCGATCCGAACCAGCCTGCTGCACGATCGGTTCAGCAACGCCAAGCTCGTTAACCCGGTTGCGCAGCGTCGTGATGTTCTGCTGAATGGCGAACTCCTGGATGCGCTTTTGAACCTCGGGTCTGAGCGCGGCCGTGATCAAATAGTCGGAACCGGCCTGTCCCGGGTTCAACAGCAGATCGGGGTTCTGTTTGGCGATTTCCGTCGTCGCCTGGTCGCGCGTCTGGCCGTCGCGAAATTTAACCACCACGTTTTGTCCGTCACGCGAGATGCCCGCGTATCGAATTTCCTTGCCGCGCAAAGTAGTCCGTATATCGGCGGCGTAGCGATCCGCCGCCTTGGTCAGGGCGCCTTTCATGTCGACCTGAAGCAGAAAGTGCACGCCACCGCGCAAGTCCAGTCCGAGGTACATCGGCAGCGCGTTGATCTTCGCAAGCCAATGTGGCGAACTCGACAACAAGTTCAGCGCCACGACGTAGTTTTCTCCTAGCTTGGATTGCAGAACGTCCTTCGCCTTCAGCTGCAGGTCGGTGTTGGCGAGGCGCACTTTGATGCTGGCCGGATCGAGAAAGATGCCATCGGGTCTTATGGAAGCTTCGGTAAGGGTCTGGTCGACGCGCGACAACAGCGTTTCGTCAACCTTGGCGGTCGATTTGGCCGGAGAGATCTGAACCGCCGGCACCTCGCCGAAGAAGTTCGGCAGCGTGTAAAACAGGCCGACGGTGAGGGCCAAAGCGACGAGGATGTATTTCCAGAGCGGGTAGCGGTTCATGTTTGGCCTAATTCATATTCGGACCCAGACGGCGCGAATGTCGGGTGCGATCTGCATTCCTGCAGGATTGCCGGTTGGGTTTAACTTTTTTCGGCGTTCTTGACGGTGCCCTTGGGCAGCAGCGTGGTAATGGAAGGCCGCTGGACCTGAATTTCCACGTTCGGAGAAATCTCCACCGAGACGAAGTTGTCGCCGACTTTGGTGACTTTGCCGAGCGTTCCGCCGGCCGTGACCACTTCATCGCCCTTCTGCAGTCCCGCGAGCATGGCTTTGTGTTCCTTTGCGCGCTTTGATTGCGGCCTGATCATAAGGAAATAGAGCAGCACGAACATCAGAACCAGCGGCAGCATCTGGAACAGGTCGAATCCCCCGCTGGCCGGGGCGGCCTGCGCGTAAGCATTGCTGATCAGCACGGATACTCCTCCAATTTGGGTTGCGCTCACAGTTTCGGAAGGCTGCCGGCTGGCTGGCAGTCTCGCGGTGACTTACGTCAGCGCCAAAAACCGTCCGAGCCTTCAAAAACGCGAAGCCTGAAACGCGTGGTCCTGAAAAAAGTGGCGCATTTTAGCACGGCAACCCCTCGGCGAGCGGCATCGATGCGGCATATTCGGCCAGGTTTCCGGCCGCGATGGCATGCCGGAGCTCGCTCATCAGTTGCTGGTAGAAATGAAGATTGTGCACAGTATTCAGATGCGCACCGAGGATTTCATTGACCCGCTGCAGGTGGTGCAGATAGGCGCGCGAAAAATGCGTGCAGGTGTAACAGCCGCAACCGTCGTCGAGGGGTCGGATGTCATCACGATAGCGCGCATTGCGCAGTCGTATCGTGCCGCTGCGGGTGAAAATCCAGCCGTTGCGTGCATTGCGCGTGGGCATCACGCAATCGAACATGTCGATGCCATTCATTACGGCATCGACAATGTCGTGGGGTGTGCCTACCCCCATCAAATAGCGCGGCGCGGTTGCCGGAAGCTGGGGCGCCGTATGGCGCAGGATGCGCTGCATATCTGCCTTGGATTCTCCTACAGACAGACCGCCGATAGCATAGCCGTCGAATCCGATGTCCTGCAGCCCGCGGAGAGATTCGTCACGCAGGTCTTCGTGCATGCCTCCCTGCACGATGCCGAACAACGCGTTGGCATTCCCTTCATGCGCGCTCCTGCTGCGTTGCGCCCAGCGCAGCGACAGGCGCATGGATTCGGCTGCCGTCTGCTCATCGGCGGGAAAGGGCGTGCACTCGTCGAAAATCATGGCCACGTCGGAATTCAGCGTGCGCTGTATGCGCATGGATTCCTCAGGGCTGAGAAAACACGGATCCCCGTTGACCGGCGAGCGAAAACTGACGCCCTCCTCGCTGATCTTGCGCATCTCGCCCAGGCTGAACACTTGAAAACCGCCGGAATCGGTGAGAATCGGCTTGTCCCAACCCATGAACCGATGCAGTCCACCGTGCGCGCCAATGACGTCCAGGCCGGGCCTTAACCAGAGGTGGAACGTGTTGCCCAGGACGATCTGCGCACCGACGTCGGTCAGATCCGATGGGCTCATGGCCTTCACGGCACCATAGGTCCCCACCGGCATGAACACCGGCGTTTCCACGGTTCCGTGAGAGAACGCGAGGCGCCCGCGCCGGGCCAGCCCATCGCTTGACAAGATCGTGAACTGCATTTCAGGGTGCCGAGCGCGCAGTAGCGTGCGTGCGATCGATCAGCATGGCATCGCCATAACTGAAGAACCGGTAGCTTTCCTCGATCGCGTGGGTATAGGCGGCGCGGACATGCTCGATGCCGCCGAAAGCGCAGGCCAGCATGAACAGGGTGGACCGCGGCAAATGGAAGTTCGTCAACAGCCGGTCGACCAGCCTGAAACCATAGCCCGGCGTAATGAACAGCCTGGTCTCGCCGCCGCCGGCCACGAGTCGGCCGGACTGCGCGGCAGATTCCAGCGCGCGCAAGCTGGTCGTCCCCACGGCAGTGATGCGCCCGCCGCACTCGCGCGCATCGGCTACCGCCCTCGCCGTTTCCTCCGGAACCGAATAGCGCTCGCTGTGCATGACGTGCATGTTCACCTGATCCTCTCTGACCGGCTGAAAAGTTCCCGCTCCGACGTGCAGGGTTACATAGGCCACTACTGCACCACTGGCAGCGATGCGGTCGAGCATGGGCTGGTCGAAGTGCAAGCCCGCTGTGGGCGCAGCAACCGCCCCTGGATGACGCGCATAGACGGTCTGATAGCGCTCCATATCATTCATTTCCACGGGCCTTGCAATATAGGGAGGCAACGGCACTTCGCCCGCTCTTTCCAGCACGGCCAGGACGTCGTCGGCGAACTCCAGCAGGAAGAATTTTTCCTTACGCTCGACGACAACCGCGGCATCTGCGTTCCCGAAAACAAACCTCTGCCCGGGCAAAGGCGTGTGGCTCGTGCGAAGCATTGCGAGCGCGCGACGCGCGGTCACCACCCGCTCGATGAGCGCTTCGACCTTGCCGCCCGATTCCTTGACCCCACGCAATCTCGCCTTGATCACGCGTGTGTCGTTGAACACGAACAGATCCCCTTTGTGCACGAAACCGGGAAGGTCGGCAAAGCGCCGGTCGGCGCACGCTCCGGTCCTGCCATCGAGATGGAGCATCCGCCCGGAGCCGCGTTGCGCAGGCGGAAACTGGGCTATGAGCGCCGGCGGCAAATCGTAATCGAACTCTTCTGTTCGCATCGCGCGCATTATATCGGCGGATGTGCCCGATCCCGGTTGCCCGCAAAGACCGAATTGTCGATAATTGCGCTCCCGTGCCGGGATGGCGGAACTGGTAGACGCACGGGACTCAAAATCCCGCGCCCTCACAGGCGTGCCGGTTCGATTCCGGCTCCCGGCACCACGCACCCAAGTCCATCGAAGTCCAAAGTCGTCCGTTAACGTCGTCATCCTCCCGATTCTTCATAGGGAAATATCTAAAAAATCGGACTGTCGTTGTCCGTTCCTTTTCGCTGGAATCCGCTGCCGTAGCGGTACTATTGGGGGGTATCGATAGCTGTTTCTGGGGGTATAAACGTGGCAGTCACCGATATCACCATTCGTAAGGCGAGGGCAAAGAAAACCCTTACAAGCTGGGGATTGGGGGCCGCCTATACCTATTAGTCAAAAAAGACAAGACAAGGTATTGGACTCAAGTATTGGCTGGCAGGGAAAGAGAAACTTCTGGCGCTCGGCGTTTATCCAGAGTCACTCTGGCGGAAGCGCGCGAAGCCCGTGACGATGCCAAGAGTCTCATCAACGCCAACCTCGACCCGGTCAATGCGCGCAGAGAAAAGCGCCGCGCCGAGAATTTTGCTTCCGGAAACACGTTAGAGATAATTTCACGCGGATGGATCGAGACGCAAAAGCTTCGGTGGGTACCTTCGCACGCCAGCCCGGTCATTGAATCTTTGGAAGCGAGCCGGTACGACCGTCTCGTCAATGAAGCGTCCGCTTCGTGCCGCCATTGCTGACAGCCTGAACCAGATCCTCTAATTCAACGGGCTTGGTGAGATGCAAATCGAACCCTGCCTCGCGTGTTTTCTGCCGGTCTGATTCTTGGCCCCATCCCGTCAGCGCAATAATGCGGAACGGCAGCTCTTTTTTGACGGCGCGAAGGCGTCGTGCCGTTTCATAACCGTCTAAACCCGGCATGCCTAGGTCGAGAAGCACAACGTCAGGACGAAACTCATCTGCCATTTGAAGCGCGCCCACGCCATCATGAACGACACATGTTTCGTGCCCGAGGGACTTGAGCAACATCTCCAGAGTTGCTGCGGCGTCTACGTTATCATCTACCACCAGAATGCGACGCGGCACCGTGGTGAGAGTCGGTCGCGGTGCATCCGCCTTTGGCTTTTCGACCACGCTGGCCGATAGTGGCATTTTCAAGGTAAATTCGCTGCCCGTGTTCATTCCCGCGCTATGAGCCGTGAGCGAACCGCCATGAAGTTCTGCAATGGTGCGGGCCAAGGCAAGGCCGACACCGAGCCCACCGCCGGCATTGTTTTCCGACGATCGACCCTGAACGAACATGGCGAAAATGCGCTCGATATCCTCGGGCTCTATACCACGGCCCGAATCAGCAACCCGAACCACAGCCTTCCCTTCTTCGTCGCGCGCCGTGACAGTGATGGAGCCGCCGTGGGGCGTGTAGCGTGCCGCATTGTTTAGAAGGTTCGTTATCAACTGCGTCAACCGACAAAAGTCACCTTCCACATGTAGTGCCTTTGCCGTCAGGTCAAGTGCCACACGGTGATTGTTTGCCTCAATGGAAGGTGTAGCGGTTTCGAGCGCGCGCTGGACGACTTCAGTCATATCCACAGGTTTCTTCTGGATAGTAATTTTGCCTTGCGCGGCACGGGAGACATCCATCATATCGTCCAGAATCCGCGCCAGATGCGCACTCTGCCGGTCGATCATCTGGAGCATGTCATCCAGCCCGGATTCCGTCTTGTACATATGAGGAATGACCTGAATGGCAGTTCGGATAGGCGCAAGCGGATTGCGCAACTCATGGGTGAGCATGGAGATGAAGGCGCTCACGTTTTTGGACGTCTGTTCAAGATCCTGGAGGTAACGCCGCTCGGTAAGATCCTGCGTGACTTTTGCAAAGCCACGCATGTGCCCTGCCGAGTCGCGTAGCGCAGTGACCACCACGCGCGCCCAGAAGCGCTCGCCGTTCTTCCTGACTCGCCAGCCTTCATCCTCCGCCCGGCCGGTGCGCCGCGCCGTCGCCAATTCCTCCCAGGGCTTGCCAGCCTCGATGTCCTGAGTCGCAAAGAAGCGGGAAAAGTGCTTGCCGATGATTTCCTCGCTGGTGTAGCCCTTGATGCGTTCGGCTCCCGAGTTCCAGCTACTTACGATGCCATCCGGATCGAGCATGTAGATGGCGTAGTCGGAAACGCCGTCTACGAGCAATCTGAAGCGTTCTTCTGTCTGACGCAAGGCTTCATCCGTCAATCGCCGCTCCGTCAGGTCGCGCGTGATCTTGGAATATCCGACGAGCTTGCCGCTTTCGTCGCGCAGCGCCGTGATGATCACATTGGCCCAGAACTGCGACCCGTCCTTGCGCACGCGCCAGCCGTCATCCTCGAAACGTCCTTCTGTCGCCGCCAACTTCAGCTCATGGGCAGGCCATCCGCGCTCGACTGCTTCGCGCGTATAGAACACGGAAAAGTGTCGCCCAATAATCTCATCTGCTGCGTAGCCCTTGATTCGCTGTCCTCCGGCGCCCCACGTCATGATTCGTCCGCTCGGATCAAGCACGAAAAGGGCGTAATCCTTGGTCTGCTCGACGAGGAACTGGTACATCTTGGGATCGACCGGATCACTCATCTTGTATATGTGCCGCTGTAGCCGTTCACCTTGGCATCGGCTTCGCATGCAGTTCTGGTTTCAAATGAGTGTAGGGATTGCATAGCGAGTTCTCCGCTCTGCGTTGTTGCACGCCACTTCCACCGGATTGAAATGCCGGGTTTGTCTTCGACCGGGATGAACTCCCAACGAAGGGGCAATCGGATTGGATCTGTTGGTGCCATCAGCCCTCCCTGAGCCAGACTCCATGACATTCGCAGAATAGCGCAGTCCTTAAAATCCGTCGATTTAAGGTATGAAGAGAGTCATCTTGTACCGCTATGCATCGGCGCATCGGCGGAATCCCACCGATCATCGTAACCCATGGCCGCAGCCGCGCAGAGGACAATGGTCAGCGAAGATCAAGGACCAGCTGGAGACTTCGGTCTGTCGGGCCGTGTGCAAAGGCGCAATGACACTTGAAGAGGGGCAGGCGATATTTCTGCGGCCGGACTGGACGACGGAGTATGAAAAGTTCTTTGAACTGAAGTAGCGTGTACCGTGTTTGTTACTCGTGCACATCAACCGCAATTCGCATATGACAGTCCCGGCGGCTGGAAAGACGACCCGGCTGCAGAAAATACCGCTGGTGCGGGAAAAGGTCACCATCACACGGCATCCGGGAACATGGGCAGTTCAGCAACCCCAACCCCTGCCACCGCCCTCCTATTTCAATTTTGGCGCCGGGGCGAGTGAAATCACAGGAATTTGCGCGGCCTTGGGTTCGTGGGCGGAGGCCGCGCAAAGGTTTGATCGGCGCATTAAGTCGCTTGCGCGGGACGGATGCGACGGTGCCCAAGTAGCCGTACCAGAAGCGCCAGGATCGCCCCCGAGCGCTTTGAAGGAAGTGCCCGATACGATACACGTCCGCAACTCTCCTGCGATCAGCGTGATTGCGACGGCCCAAGCTCTTAACCGGCATGGCTTGAGTTCTCGCCCATCGTGCCACCCGTGTATTCGCCAAGTAGACGCACTTGTGAAGGATCAGGCACAATCAATTCAAACGCGCGCAGTGTGCCCGCACAATTTTTTGAAGGATGTGTCCGGAGGCGGTACATTTGGGGGTATGTACGTGGCAACCGCAGCACTACGCCCCTGCATTCGTTAGAGGCTCCCGGCACCACAACAGCGCACAACGCGCGCCCGCCCCCGTTTTCCGCAATCCCGTTGCCGCCTATATGAAAATTCTGCAGACTAAATATGCCAGACGGCTTACGCTAGGTCCGGTTCGTGGGTAGCAACCATCTTTGTTCGCGTCCAAAGTAAAAACTCAAAATGCGGTCGATCTGGATTATTCCTATGGGCACAGCGACGGGGCTTCCGATGAACAAAATCCGTTTTGCAATTTTCTTCTCCCTCGTCGCCATGTCGCCGCACGGTGTTGCACAGCTGGTTGTCCCGCCCGAACCGGACCGGCCACTAAAGCTCAATGCCACCGGAAGCATTACCCACGACAGTAATTTGTTCCGCATATCCGACGTCGTGGACCCGCAGGCAGCCATCGGTTCATCGGATACGGCGGACACTATCTATCGTATCGGGGCCGGAGGCTCGTATGAGATACGACAGAGCCGGCAGAGATTCATCCTCGAAGGCAACGTTGACAATTACAAATTCCAGCACTTCAGCAATCTCGATTACCTCGGCTACGACGCGCGCGGAGAATGGAAGTGGCAGCTGGGCAATTTCTGGGATGGCACGCTGGGCCTCGGACATCGGCGCTACCTCGCCAGCTTTGCCAACATCCAGGCCAATATCAAGGATCTGGTCGACCAGGGTCAAGTCTACGGCTCGGCCAACTACCAGGTCTATTCAAGGCTCCGCTTGACCCTTGATCTGAACAGGTACGACTACCGCCATGGCGATGAATCGCAGCAAATCTACAATTCCGACATCAACAACGCCGCGTTTACAGTTAATTGGGTGAGCCCGGCAGAGAACACGGTGGGTGTGCAATACCGCACTGCCGATGCAACTTATCCCAACCATCAGGTCATTGCGGGAAATGTGGTGGACAACGCGTATCGGGAGAATGAATTCAACGTGGTGGCCAACTGGCGCTTCTCCGGGCTATCCACCTTCCAGGCCAGGCTTGGGCATACCGAGCGCAATTACAGAGCGCTGACCAGCCGCAACTTCAGCGGTCCGACCTGGCGGCTGAGCTATAACTGGCTGCCCACAGGCAAGCTGGGATTCGATTTTTCAACCTGGCGGGAGATCGGCGAATACCAGAGCCAGGATTCCAATTACGTTCAGATCACGGGAATCAGCGTGATCCCTACCTGGTCCGTAACGCCTAATGTCTCGCTCCAGGGCAAAATTGCGCGTCTATCCGACAAATACCTGGGCGACCCCGGGATCGTCCCGGTTACGAGCGACCGTGAGGATACTGAACGGATCTACCAGATTGCGGTTCTATGGACGCCGATCAGAAGGACCACCTTGACCTTCAGTGTCGAAAAAGGCGAGAGAACATCAAACATACCTGTGTTCAGTTATGACTACCGAACCATTGGCGTAACTGGCGTCTACACGTTCTAAGACTCACGGGCGTGGTTGGCCCGTCTCCGCTAGCCACCTGGCGTGTTGGATTTCTGCCAGCGCCACGCATCGGCGCACATTGCTTCGACGCCGCGCTGCGCGCGCCAACCCATAAGCCGAAATGCCAGCGAAGGGTCGGCGTAGCACTCCGCCACGTCTCCGGGACGCCGGGCGACTATCCGATAGTTGATCTTGCGACCGGTAACGTCGGCGAATGCCTTGATCATTTCGAGCACGCTGTAGCCACGACCGGTGCCGAGGTTCATCGTCAGCAAGTCCGGCTGCCCCTCGAGAGCCTTGAGCGCGGCCAGGTGTCCCTGAGCGAGATCCACGACGTGGATGTAGTCCCGAACGCCGGTCCCATCGGAGGTCGGATAGTCCGCACCGTAAACGGAAAGCTGCGGCAGGATGCCTGCCGCGACCTGGGCAACATACGGCATCAGGTTGTTCGGCGTGCCGCGCGGATCTTCACCGATCAATCCGGATTCATGGGCACCGACCGGGTTGAAGTAACGCAGTAAGGCGACCTTCCACTGCGGGTCTGCCCTCACCGTATCGCGAAGAATGTCCTCGATGATCAGCTTGGAGCGGCCATACGGATTGGTTACGCTGAGCGGAAAGTCCTCCGTTATCGGAACAGAAGCAGGGTCACCGTAAACCGTCGCCGATGACGAAAACACCATCGTCTTGACACCCGCCGCCTCCATCGCTTCCAGCAGATGGATGGTGCCAACGATGTTGTTGTCGTAATACAGCAATGGTTTTGCGACCGATTCTCCGACTGACTTGAGCCCCGCGAAATGCAACACCGCATCGAAGGAATGCGCGGCAAACAACTCTTTCAGTCCTGGCTTGTCGCGCAAATCGAGATTGATGAATTGCGGCTTGCGTCCCGATATCTTTGCAATCGTGTCGATAACAGAACGTTTGCTGTTGCAAAGGTTGTCGATGATGACTACCTCGTGGCCTTGTGCAATAAGCTCCACAACGGTGTGGGAGCCGATGTAGCCGGTTCCGCCGGTAACGAGGATGGAAGATTTGGTGTTCACGGGAGTTCGTGTCTGAAGTGAGCTGACAGTATCGATTGCGCTTCTTGCGCATTATGCACCCACTGACTTGCGCATGAATTCCGGACACAAGGATGAATCAAGCTCGCGAGGATTGAATGGAACGGTGTATTCGGCGCTCGCTGGCGAATCTTATCCTTAGCGGGGCGCGGGAGCCGCCAAACACGCACGTGTACCCAGTTGGCGACATTCGCACTCCTATAGAGCGACGTGCGCACTCATATAGTTAGTATCTTGGCAGTCCTTGCAGGTGTATCCTCATTGGCGGAAGTCATCTTATTGCCCAGGGCTATCGCCACCACGGGCGCATTCCGAGGCTAGCGCGGAATCGTTGGCTGGTTATCCTTCTCAAGAAGGTCGATTGCGGGCACGAACCGAGTCGAAGCGTCACGCTGGTACTTTACTTGCTTTTGCAACTTACGCAGCCTTCTGTGCCTGCTTCTGCGGAGCTATCACAATGTTGAGCCGAATCTCACTTCAGTTATCCGTCGCTTGCGCGGGGCTTTTGTTCTGGTCGTCCGCCCCCGCCGCGGTTTTCGAAATAAATCACCACTCCCCCCGAGATTCCCTGTCGTTTAACGCCGACGAATTTCGCGGCGACACAAGCTCTTTCCTCCACGGTGCGCCGGCGAATCACGGCCTGTCGCCCGGACTCGTTGCCCAATTGAACAGGACCGATTTCTCGGCCGGCATATCGATTCGTGCCGCCATCGAGCTTGCGGGTGCGCTCGGAATCCATGGCGCGGCATCCCTCAACAACCCCGGCACGTTGCTCTGGAACGAATCCGGACACGACTTCGCGGCCGTCAAAGCATCTGGCAGTGAGGCTCAGGGCGCCGCCCTCGACGCAGGGGCAGGCGCGCCTGATTCGATCCCGAGCGTTTCCGTGATGCTGATGATTGGCGCGGGCTTGGTCTGCTATCAGATGCGGCGGAAATCGAAAGTCAGGCTCATCCGCTTCGCTTCACGCTGAGCGCCATCCAACAACGTCCTTCCGATTTCGCAGCACCCGTCCCCGGAAAGCAGCATCAGCCGATGGAATCCATTTTTTCAACATAGCGGTGACGAAAACATGAATAGTCTTTTCGGCAACAGGGTGATGATAACCGGCGGTGCAGGATTCCTCGGATCGCATCTGTCGAGCAAGCTAATCGACGAAGGCTACGACGTTCTATGCGTCGATAATTTCTACACCGGTTCCAAGACCAACATCAGGCATCTGCTACACAATCCGAAATTCGAACTGATGCGTCACGATGTCACGTTCCCGCTCTACGTCGAAGTCGACGAAATCTACAACCTGGCCTGCCCGGCGTCGCCCATGCATTACCAGTTCGATCCGGTGCAAACCACCAAGACCAGCGTGCACGGCGCCATCAATATGCTCGGCCTGGCGAAGCGCATAAAAGCTAAAATCTTTCAGGCCTCGACCAGCGAGGTCTATGGCGACCCCCATGTCCATCCCCAACGCGAAGAATATTGGGGTAATGTAAATCCGGTGGGGATACGGTCCTGCTACGACGAAGGCAAGCGATGCGCCGAGACCCTGTTTTTCGACTACCGGAGGCAGCACAACCTGCGCGTGAAGGTCGCAAGAATCTTCAACACCTATGGACCCAACATGCATCCGAATGACGGACGCGTGGTTTCCAATTTCATCGTTCAGGCATTGCGAGGCGAAGACATCACCATCTACGGCGACGGCAGCCAGACCAGATCATTCTGCTATGTCGACGACCTCATCGACGGCATCGTCAGGTTGATGCAAACGCGCGATGATTTCACCGGGCCCGTGAACATAGGCAATCCAGGTGAATTCTCGATCCTGGAGCTTGCCGAAAAGATACTGTCCCTGACCGGCTCCAGATCAAGAATCATACGCAAACTCCTTCCGGCCGACGATCCGATGCAGCGTTGTCCCGACATCACGCTGGCAAAAAGCGAACTCGGTTGGGAACCAAAGGTCCCTCTCGATGAAGGCCTGAAGAGAACCATCGCGTTCTTCCGCCAGCTCCTTCCGGTGCAAGCTCCGGCGCGGGTGCACGCGCGGCCTGTGATAGTGGGATGATCTGAAAACACCAAATGCGAACGCCCTCTCATCCCCTCCACTGCCGGCCCTGCAACTAGCTTGCCCTGCTGAACCGCGACCCCTCGACCATGCACTCACCGACCACTCAAGGTGTCTCGGCAATGCCTGCGCATACATCGCATAACTGAATCAGCGCCCGACCGCAAGGCAACGGGAACCTCTTTAGGCGAATTTCGTTCGATTAGCCACGCGGCCGCAGCGCGGCTCGCGAACACCATAATGCCCAACGAGTCGCATCAGAAGATCGTGAACATCCAGGCCCTGCGGGGCGTTGCCGTGCTTCTGGTTGTTTTTGCGCATGTTGGGTCTTACGAGAAACGTTTCTTCGACGGCCACGCCTATCTGGACCTGTTCACGACTATCGGCGCTGCGGGCGTGGATCTCTTTTTTGTCATCAGCGGCTTCGTCATGATGGCGATTTGCCACGGCGGCTACCAGAAGAAAAAGGCGGCGCCGGCATTTTTCCTGCGCCGGGTGGCGAGAATATATCCACTGTACTGGGTGTTTACCCTGCTCTATCTCCCCATCTTTCTGTTTTATCCCCAGATGATGAATCGCCAGGAAGGCGCAGAGGGAGTCAGTCTCGTGCGATCTTTCCTACTGCTTCCAGGTTTGCAGGTGCCATTGGTCGGACAAGGATGGACGCTGGTGCACGAGATGTATTTCTATCTGGTTTTTTCCATCGCGCTGTTTTTTCCCGAACGCCACAAGGTTCGCTTCCTGGCCATATGGTCGGCGCTCATAGTTGTCGGCTTCGCGCTCACCGCACGGTTCGATGTTTTGCAAGATTTTCCTTTGCTCATGCTGGCAAGCGACCCCCTGACTTTTGAATTCATCGCCGGTTGCGTGACCTTCGTCCTGATCTCGAAAGGCTGTCGAGTAAATTCGCGGCTTCTTGTGGTTCTCGGGGCCCTTGGGCTGCTCGTCCCGGGCATCATGTCGCTGCCGTTCGACAGAACGGTCCACGTCGATCGAATGATAATTTGCCTTTTACCTGCGACGCTTCTTGTCCTTGGCGCAGTGAGTCTGGAGCGAAGAAACGGCATTATCCTTCCGAAGTTCCTGACCTTCGTAGGGGATATCTCCTATTCCGTCTATCTGTCGCACATGATCGTGGTTTCGGGAGCGCACAAGCTCTTCCGCTTCCTGGACCTTGGCAGTTCAACGCCCGCGCATCTTTTCTATGTCGCCTTGTCGATCGCGCTCGCGTGCGGCGCAGGCGCTGCAATTCATTTCTTGCTGGAACGTCCTTTGTTGAGAGTTGGCTATGCCACGGTCCGGCGACTCCTTCATGAAAAAGCTGAAGCTGCCCATCCCCTCACCGCGCACATAAAACAGACGTAGCGGCGGGAAAGGAAATCATGGCGGAGCCACGCGCGACTCGGCCATTGCCGCCGCGTAGTTCGCCGAACTGCCGGCTCTAGCCTTCCACCCCTCTCAACCGCCTGGAATAGCTCCTCAACAATGCGCTGGCCGCCAGGAATACAAAGAACGTGTTTCCGATCAGATACCGTTTCCAAAGACGCCCGGGTTCCTTTGCAAGACGAAAACACCACTCCAGACCAGAGTGCTGCATCCATGCCGGCGCGCGAGGCTGCGTGCCCGCTAGTTGGGCAAAAGCCTGTCCCACGCCAATCGTCAACGCATCCAGATGGTCACAATGCGAGTACATCCATAACTCCTGCTTGGGACAGCCCAGCCCGACAAAAACCAGCCGCGCTCCGGATTTGCAGATGACAGAGGCTATTTCCGGATCAACGGGGGGATCTGGGGGCAGCATCGGCGGAGCAACACTTCCAACGATGTTCAGATCGGGGCACATCTGAAGAAGAACCCGAATGAGGTTTTGCAACAGCTCATCGGTGCCTCCATAGAGAAACACGGGTATGCGATCAACCTGAGCCTGGCGGCACAGGTCAGACATGAAGTCGGGTCCGTAGACCCGGCCCGCCGTTTTCATTCCCAGCCGGCGTTCCAGCCAGATGAGCGGCATGCCATCCGCAACGACCAGCCGCGCGCTCCGCATCGCGCTTCGAAGACGGGGCATGCGCACCGCGCGCGTAAACATGTCCACGTTGGCGACGCATACATGGCCCCGCTCCCCGCCTCGGATCGCCGAAAGAACCTCGTCGACAGCGGCGGTTAGCGGCAGCGCCGAAAAGGTAATTCCGAACAATTCGATCTTGCCGGAAGAGTTCGGGTCCACTATCGCTCGGCTCCGAATTGAGCCAGTACTCCGTGCGGGATCATGAAATTCCCTTTGCTTCTTCGATGACGTCCCGGTAGATCGCCGTGAGCTGTTCATAGTTGCGATCCGCGGTAAACCTGGCTTCATAGAGTTTCCGGGCGTTGCGTCCCATTGCGGCCATCTTCTCGGGATTGCCCATCGCCCAATGCATTTTCTTTGCCAGATCGTCCGCGCTGCCTGACTCAACCAACAGCCCGGTCACCCCGTCCTCCACCAGATCCGCCAGCGCTCCAATGCGGCTGGCGATGACCGGAAGCCCGCAAGCGAAGGCCTCCACCAGGGTCCGCGGAAAGTTCTCATACCAGATACTGGGCAACAGCAAGGCCATGGCACGCGTCATCTCATTGCGCACGACGTCTCCTGGAAGCGACCCCAGACACTCAATTCCAGGCACTGCTTCCAAAAGAGCCTGCTCGGGGCCCGTGCCAGCAACGCGAATAACGACACCCACGGTCTGCCGAGCGGCGGGTCCAAGGATGCGTATTCCTTTATCGACCGACAGGCGGCCCACGAACAGGAATCCGCTGCGGAGTCCCTCGCCCGGTACCGGGAAATCCACGAAGTTTGGTTTGACGACTATGCGCTCCGCCGGCAAACCTCCTTCAATAAATTTGCGGCGACAAAATTCGTTCAGTGCGATGAACCGGCTGATCCTGGTCCGGTAGGTTCCTGCCATCCTGTGCAGGGTCACGGCGCCGGCGCTCACGGCGCTCTGCAGCCGCGAACCCCGGTAGCAGGCATGTACGACACTGCGCCATGGGACATGCCCCAGACAATCTATGCACACCTTACCGTCGCGAAGGAACATCGCCTGGGGACAGAGCAGGCGGAAATTGTGAAGCGTTTGTACCACGGGTATCCCCGCGCGCCCGGCCGCCCAGTAAATCGAGGGCGATATGAGCGGGAATGTATTGTGGACGTGCACCACTTCGGGCCTGAACCCTTCCACGACATCGTTGAAGCGGCGCAGCGATTCCCTGCTCCAGCAACTTTGCATTGCCACTGAGACGCGATCCATTGCGTGGATCTCGTCGTTGTTCCGGGTAAAGCGTTCCACTGCATGGCCGTTCGACTCGAGCAGCTCCACTTCGGATTCCACCACCGAGTCTTCGCCGCCCTTTTGCTGGTAGAGATTGTGAACGACCAGGACGCGGTAGCGATTCATGGTCATTCGACTCTACACATCAAAGTGATTCACAGGTGGGAGAATGCTTTCTGCAAGCAGGTTACGCGCTGGACGTCGCCATGCGACGACACTACTGGCCGACTTCTATTCGGCATGCAATTTGCGACGCAGCGGTGCTATTCTCGAAGCCGGCATTTCGCGACTTCCCGGCAAGCGACATCAAAGGGCACGCTCCTCGAGGCTTTCCGATGGTCTATTTTTTCAAGGATGCAAAAATCCTGGAGCTGGCGAAGGGAAAACGCGTACTCCATATTGGGTGCGTGGGATTCGCCGATCTGCCCACCACGGATCGCATCGCCCTGGCAAACGAATCGCTGCATTACGCCCTCAGCAGGGTCGCCGACGTTACCGGCGTCGACTACAGCAGGGATGCCATCGACTATTTCAGAGACCACGGCGTGTTCAATAACGTAGTTTACGGGAACGCCGAGAAGCTCGAAGAAACACAGCTCGAGGGTACGTTCGATGTCGTGGTCGTCGGCGACATCGTCGAGCATCTCTCCAACCCCGGGTTAATGTTCGAAGGCTTGAGAAGGGTCTGCAATGAGCGGACCAGCATCGTCATCACGACGCCACACTCGTTTGGGTTGTTGAGCTTCCTGAAGCACTGCCTTGGCCGTTTCGTCGAGGGAAACGAACACGTGATGACCTTCAATGCGCAAAATATCGAAAACCTTTGTGCACGGCATGGATTCGGGATCGTCTCGATCGATACCTGCTATCAGAAGCACGCGATGACGCAACGAATGTTTTCCGCCGGCAAATTGTTTTTCAACATGTTCCCCCGTCTTGGAGGAACGTTGTTTGTTGTTGCCCGGTTTGGAAGTTGAGTTGACCGCCCGGAGCGCGCCGGTTATCGGATTCCTAGCGTTCACCAGGAAGACCGCCTTCCGCCCAGAACTGGACCAGACATGAAAATTCTCCGGTTTCTGAGGGGCAGATACAATTCCTGGCGCATGCATGCTGCCAGGAGGAGGCTGTTGCGCCTGCTTCCCAGTCCGATGCCGGATATTCCACGTGCGGCGTGGGATGACAGCTTGATTGACCCAACGGCATTCTATGTCCGATGTTTCCATCATTTTCACGGCTGCCTGCCGAAACCATTGCAGGAACACCGCGCATATTTCACCCAGTCCGGTCGCGGATTTGGCGAAGATGCCTTTCATACGATGTGGTTCCTGCTGTTTCGGGAGTTCAACCCGGCCAGCTTTCTCGAGATCGGCGTTTACCGCGGACAAACTCTGAGTCTTGCTTCCCTCTTGGCCCGTCATTTCAATCGAGATTGCTTTACGCAGGGCATTTCCCCATTCTCGTCAGCGAGCGACGCAGTTTCGAAGTATCGCGAAGGACTGGACTACTATGAGGACACGCTCCAGAATTTCGCATACTTTTCGCTGCCAGCGCCGGCCCTCCTGAAAGCCTACTCAACCGACCCGCCAGCACATCAGTTGGTCTCTTCGCGCTTGTGGTCCCTGATTTACATCGATGGCAATCATGACTACGCAGTCGCGCGCCAGGACTGGGAGCTATGCGCAAATCATCTGGAACCTGGCGGCCTTGTAGTGCTGGACGACTCAGCTCTGACTACGACGTACCAGCCGACGATTTTTGCTACGGGCGGACACCCGGGACCCTCGCAAGTGGCGCGAGAGGTTGATCGCACACGGTTTCGGGAGATTCTGCAAGTTGGGCATAACCGCGTGTTTCAACGCGTAGCTGCATGAAGGTAAATGCGGCCCGGCAGCGACAATGCTTGCTCTTGCATCTTTGGGTATGGTCATATGTCAATGAGATCATGACCCGCAATAGTGGCACCGGCTCTTGCGGGCCTTCGAATCCACACGCGGCTTGCACGTTTTCCTGTTTGCAGGCCAGGTCAGTTGTCGAGTACGTTCATTTGCTTGCCTTGGGAGAGTCGACGTGGGAATCGATATCCATTCGCTGAACTTTCTTAGATTCGCCTCCAACAAGCAGGCGCTCGGCAATATTGCGACGATCGGCCGTCAGGCATTGAACGTAGGACCGCAAATATTGAAGCAGCAAATGGGCGTCGAGAAAACCCGGGACTACGGTCCGTTCTGCGAGGAGTTGCTCACCCAATGCCTGGGAGCAACAAGCGTCGACAGCTACGACAACTCTCCCTACGAGAACGCCACTTTTGTCGAAGACATGAACCAGAGGCTCAAGTCGGATCGCGTCTACGACACGGTGTTTGACGGGGGATGCCTGGAACACATCTACAACGCGCCCCAGGCACTTCACAATGTTTCGGCCCTGTGCGTTCCCGGCGGGCAGATACTGCACGTGTTGCCCGCCAACAATTTTTGCGGGCACGGCTTCTGGCAGTTCTCCCCCGAGCTGTTTTTCTCCCTGTATTCGGAAAAGAACGGCTACAGGGAGACCCAGGTATTCGTTGCGGACCTCCTGGATACCGAATGCTGGTATGAGGTAAGAAAACCTGAAAACGGAGCCAGGGCCAATGTGAGTTCGTCCACGTCGCTTTATCTCCTGGTCCGAACCAGGAGGGCATCCGACCGGTTTTCGCATACGGACGTCCAGCAATCCGATTACGTCGAGCTTTGGAACGGCGGATCACGCTCCGAGACGAAGTCTCCCACTCTCTTTACCAGCCTGGCACGGTCGATACAGCTCACGCCCTTCGCGCCGGTCGCAAAGGGAATCTACCGCCGGTGCCGGCGCTTGTCCGTCGGCCTGAAATCCATGAGGGGAAGAAATCCTGGGCTGATCCGGCATAGCGTTTCATCGCTGCTCTGAATCATTCGCTGCCGCATGCATTTCGGCAGCTTTCGCCCCGAACTGCTACCGTTCTGTGGTCGCCACGAATGACCAGAAGGCATTCATAGACCGGCCGGCCGATCTTGAAAAGAAGACATTTGCATTGGGTTCTGGCCGACCAGGTATTGGTGAGCGGCTGCAATTTCGCGATTACGATCTTGTACGCCCGCTTCTTCGGGCCGGCCAGCTTCGGTACCTATGCGCTGATCACAGTGGCACAGCAATACTTCGTCAGCGTCAGCGTGTCATTGGTCGGCAATCCGCTCATCACTACGGCTCCGCATGTGCAGGATGACATCGAGCGCGCGCGATTGATTCAAGGCAGCTTCGCGGCACAGCTGATTGTCGGCGCCGCCCTTGCCTTCCTGGCCGCAGCGGGCATGTCGATCTGCTTGTTGATGGGAGTAGCCGGCGTCTCGGCACAGACCGTGGCGGCACTTGCCGCTTCGACTCTCGGACTCGCCACGCTCGAGTGGATGCGAAGACTGTGCTTTCTCAATCGGGATGGATCCTCCCTGTTGCGTTTCGATGCGATTACTTATCTGCCCATTGTCGTCGCCGCAATCGTGCTGGCCGGCCACGATCTGCTTACCCTGGATACCGCGGTACTACTGTGGGGAATATCGAGCATTGCGGCTTGCCTGTACGCGGTGCGCCGCCTGCGTTTGCCATCACGACCCGCGGGCGCACGCGGGTTTCTGTCGCAGCATTGGCGCGCGTCGAGAGATTTCGTCGCATCGTTTCAAGCGCAATGGCTGGGCTCGCAGGGTATCGTCTATCTTGCCGCGCCGGTGGTCGGCGCCTCGGGCATCGGAGCCTATCGGTCAGTCGCCGGCCTCCTGGGATTCACCAACGCGCTGGGGACGACACTCGACAACATGCTTCCCCTTCGCTTTGCTGACGCTTACCGAAAGGGGAGCGACCTCGCGCTGAGGAAGCAGACGTTGCGCTTCGGTGTCGCGCTGACGGGGCTCCTTCTCCTGCTACTCCTGCCCGCCGGAATCTTCTGCAGGCAAATCGTTGGTTTCCTGCTGGGAGATGCATACGTTCCCTACGCGACCATCCTCTGGGTCCACGGAATCGGCGTCAGCATCGTTTTCGCAAGCAGGTTTGCGATCTACCATGAGCGCGCGCGCATGAAGACGCACCGGATCGCGATCGCGGCCGCCGTAGGCGCAGCGGTGTCGACACTGCTGGTGATCATCGCCTCCAAAGCCTTAGGCCCGGCGGGCATCGCCTGGAGTGTTGCCTTGGGTGGGGCCGTTTCGCTGCTCTACCTTTGCGCCGGCATTGTCCGCGCTGCCCGAAAAGGCTGAAAATGAGAACCGCGATTGGGCGAATTTATTGCTTGGCGTTAACCGTCCAGCCCGGTTCGCATTCGCGCGTACTGTGGGAGCGTCTGCCCGTTACTGCATTCAGTCGTCGTATTGTCGTCCTCGAGCGACATCTCTCGCATCCACACGGAGTCAAGGGGGCGGGCGACGATAAGCGCATGCGAGGCAGGCACAGCCACAGCGTTGACGTCGCGATAGCACGATGAGGGAAATCGATTGGAAGCAGTATGCGGTGCTTACGAGATAGCCCGTCCGGATATGCTGACGTGCGCACCACGGGCAGCCCCCAGGAAGCTCGCGCTGTCCGCGCCTGCCGTCGCAATCGTGCGCCTTGTCCAGCCTCGAAATGCCGCATGAATCAAGAGAGGGTCAGCTTGCGATCCGACCTTTTCGTGCAATTCTTCGGCGCCCTGGACACCGCGAACATCGATTACGTTATCGTCGGCCAGACCGCGGGCTTTCCCGCACGGATATCTTCCGATGTCGATTTTGTGGTGCGGCCTGTCGATCTTGCCCGGGTCGTGGGGATTATCTGGAAGGGAAGCGGCACCGCGCACGTGCACCAGGTATTGCAGCACGAGATCGGCGCGCTCTATTTCGTGCTTACCGTACGCGCCCAGAATAATTTCGTGCATTTCCATCCCGACGTCTCGACCGATTATCGGCGCCGTGGGCGACTCTGGCTTACTGCGGATTTTTTGCTCAGCGCGCGCGTCCGGGAGCCGGCCGGTTTCTGGAAACCGGCAATCCCTGCCGCATTTGCCTACTACCTGGTCAAGCGCATCGACAAGTTGTCTTTGGACGCGTCACATTTGCGATACCTGCAGTCTCTGTTCGAGGACGCGCCGCGGGAGTGCGAGGAGATCGGCCGACGCCTGCTCGGCGGTGCCGCATTTGAAACATTCCTGTCCTATCTCCCAAAACATGCGGCGGTTCCGGACGCCGTAGTGGCGGAATTGCAAAAGGCATTGAACGCGCACGCGAACCGCGAGCCGGCGGTCCGAGCGCTGGTCGCGCGATGGCTGGAGTTGCGACGCGTGCTGCGGCGTATTTACCGGCCCACGGGCCTGGTGATCGCCGTACTGGGACCGGACGGTGCGGGCAAGAGCACGGTCATTGAAGGCATGCGCCTGGAACTGGGGCAAATGTTCCGTCGCACCGATTACTTCCACCTGCGCCCCCGCATAGTGCGCAGGGGCGGCACTGGAACCGTAGCGACTACCGATCCTCATCGCTTGCCGCCGCGCGGCACCATTGCTTCGTTGACCAAGCTCGCGATGTACGTAATGGATTCGTTGCTGGGATACGCTTTGCGGGTGTTTCCCCTGAAACGCCGTTCGAGCCTGGTGATTTTCGATCGCTATCCGCATGACGTGCTGGCTGACCCCAACCGTTACCGGCTTTCGACACCACGCTGGCTGAACGCGCTGCTGCTGAGCGCGATACCGCGCCCGGACCTGTGGCTGGTTCTCGAAGCCCCGGCGTCTGTACTGCTCGGACGCAAGGCGGAAGTCTCCCCCGCAGCCTGCGAGGCGCAACTTGCCGGGTACCGGCGGCTGCTGCAGCAATTGCCAAATGCGGTTGGAATCGATACGTCGAAGTCGCCGCAGGCCTCCATCGCCGATGCCTGTGAGGCAGTCCTCGCCCGCATGCGTGAACGCCTTGTCAAGCCGGTAGTCTGACATGCGCCTGCTCCTGTCTGCCTATGCATGCGAACCGGGACGAGGATCGGAGCCGGGCGTGGGATGGAACTGGGCGATGGAGCTCGCCGCACTGGGACACGACGTCTGGGTACTTACGCGCGCCAACAATCGAATCCGCATCGAGCAGGCACTTGAAGAGAGCGGCCATGTACGAAAGCCGACCTTCCTTTACTTCGACCTGCCGCGCTGGGCAACCTGGTGGAAACGCGGCAGCCGCGGAGTCCGTCTCTACTACTATCTTTGGCAGATCGGCGCGTTGAAGGTTGCCCGGAGTGCACATGCCCTCCACCGATTCGATGCCGTACAACATCTGACCTTCGGCATCTTTCGCACGCCGACCTTGATGGGGCGCCTTGGCATTCCCTTCGTTCTCGGGCCGGTCGGTGGCGGCGAACGAACCCCGGTCGGCCTGCGCCGCGTTTTCCCTTTCGGGCAGCGCATGGTCGAGCGGCTGCGCGACGCGGCGAACATCGTTTTGCTTCGGGACCCGCTGGTAGTCGATACCTACGCGCGTGCATCGATGATCCTGGCCAAGACACCTGAGACCCTCGAACGCATGCCGGCTGCGGCACGTGCGCGCGCACGCTGCTTCCTTGAGGTTGGCATAGCGCCGGAGTCCATCGCCGCCAGCCCGATACAAGCGTGGACCGCCGGCCCGTTCAGGTTGCTGTTCGTCGGCCGGTTCGTCCATTGGAAAGGAATCGCGCTGGCCATCCGCGCGCTGGCCAGGTTGCGTCAGGATGGACTAGCCGTCTCGCTCACCATGGTCGGAAGCGGCCCGCAGACGGCGCGATTCAAAACGCTCGTGGACGCACTCGGCATAACTGACGCCGTGAGCTGGATCGGCTTCCTTCCGCAAAGCGAGCTTTCATCGGTTTATCGTGCACATCACGCTTTGCTGTTTCCCAGCCTGCATGATTCGAGCGGAAATGCGGTCCTTGAAGCGATGGCCCAGGGTTTGCCAGTGATCTGCCTCAGTGCCGGAGGACCGGCGGCAGTTGCAGGCGCCGATGCCGCGATGATCGTCGATACAGCCTCGCGCGGCGAAGCCGACGTGATCGGCGCGCTGGCCGACGCCGTTGCCCAGCTAATGGCATCGCCGACTCTGCATTCGGAAAAATCGGCCGCCGCATTGGGTCGCGCACGCGCAATGACCTGGAGCATGGTGGTCAGCGGACTCTGGCCGGCACAAGAGCTGGGGGAAATCTGACGCCGATGGTCCGCCCCCTTCCCTCCAATCCAATGTCGAGCCGCGTGCTGCTGTGGCTGGCACGCCGCCGCTGGTTCAAATTCTTGCGCCTGGCCAATATCATCCTCGGCTGCGATTTCTACGCAGAGGTGCCCTACCCCATCTGCATGCCGCATCCCAACGGCGTGGTCGTGCATTCGCGCACACGCATCGGCCGCGGCGTGACCATCATGCATCAGGTGACGCTGGGAGAGAAATCACTCTACGGCGACGGCGGCTTTCCGACCATCGAAGATGAAGTGTTTATTGGCGCCGGTGCAAAGGTACTCGGCGGCATCAATGTCGGGCGCGGCGCGGTCATCGGCGCCAACGCCGTCGTGACCAGGGATGTTCCTCCCGGCCAAACGGTGGTTGGTGTCAATCGCCTGCTGGCGGCTAGCCCGGCAGGAGAACGATCTTGAACGTCTCGCAGGTCGGCATGCCTGGCCGTGATACCGTACAGCGCGGAGCGGGAACGATCGATTTCAGTGATGGCTGCCTCGTGGCGGCCGTTGCCATTGCGATTTTCTGGGCGATCGATCCGTTCGGTTTACAGCTCTGGCGTTCGTTCAGTACCCGCCACATTCCCCTTCTAGTCGCGATCGCGTCCGTTTGCCTCGGCGCCGCCGGCCGCTTCCTTTATCGGCCCGATGCCTTGCAGGAACTGGCATCGGCATTTCGGACTTATCTCGCCTTGTCGCTGCTCGCGGGTTTCATCATTGCAGGCAGCCTGTATGCCCGGATTGCCCTCGACAATGACAACACATTCATAACGATTGGCGTCTTCATTCTGCTGGGCGGGCCGGTCAACTTGTGGATCATCAGCACGTCGCACGCTCCGTTGACGATGATTCGCTGCATTACCGTGGTCTTCGTCGGAATTTCGTTTTTGGGGGTCATTTGCGCGGGCATTCAGCCCGGGGGCCTGGTCTACCATTCATCGGAGCACATCGTCCTTGTTGCTGTTGCCTTTCCGCTGCTTCTGGGCAGGAGAATCGCGTTTCGTGCAATCGGCGCATTGCTGGTCATCATCGGCACTGCTGCGCCCAACAAGCTCACCGGCATCATCGTGATGCTGGCGATTTTTGGATGGGTCTACCTAGATGAATTGATGCTCTGGGCGGCCAAGGATCGCGACCGGCTTCGCGCCGGATTGCAGGTCTGCCTTGGCATCATGGCCGCGCTGCTCCTCGCGCTTGCGCTGCTGTTCGTTTATCAGCTTACCAAGTCGAGCCTTGCCGACGGCAATGCGGTTTTTCGGATGCACAACTATGAGCTGGTGTTCAGTCGCTTCCTCGATTCCTGGATCTGGGGGCGGGCGTTCACCGGCCCCTCGGTTGACTATTTCGATGCGTTTGTTGTCAATACAAGCACCCAGTACCTACCCACGCATTCCGATCCGCTGGACATCCTCGCCAACGGCGGCCTGCTTGCCGGCGTGCCGTTCGTGCTTGGATTGCTCTCCATCGTGCTGGTCGGATGGAAGGCTTTGAGTGCTGGTCGCGGACTCGACAACGTCCGCCATGGAGACCTGAGGCCTCAGCTCGCCATGTACTTCCTCGTCGTTGTTACCGGCGTTTTGGTCATGTCGTTCAATCCCGTGCTGAACCAGGCTAGCCTGGCATATGGTTACTGGACCGCGTCGGCGATCGTGTACGCATTGGCAGCCTTGATGAAACGCAACAACTCCGCGACCGAGCTGCTCGCAGAAGCACTTCAACGCAGGGCAAGAGTATGAGCAACGTCAAGATCTACCTTGATTCTCCGCCACCGGAACTCGGGCTGACTTCCCCGGAATTGCTGCCATCTATTGGACGCCACCTGATGACGTTTCACTCGGGGCACGCCTACTCACTGGCAGCCGAGCGTCTTGCGCGCCAGGCCAAAACCACGGGCTGGTTCGCGAGCGTCGACATCTTTCATCCGGCCTCGGAGCATGCCGCGATGCAGGCGTTCAATGCCAATCACGGCGAATTCGTCAGCCGCAATCCCCGTGGGTACGGGTGCTGGCGCTGGAAGCCGCTCCTTGTGCAGGCCATGCTGGCCGCGCTGCCGGAAAACGATCATCTCTATTACATGGACGCCGGCTGCGAGTTGTCCGTTCTCGGTTCGGCGCGCTTTGCCGCACTCGACCGGGAACTGGCCGTGCGCGGCGTATTGTGTTTCGAGATCGGCTTTGCGGAACTCGGCTGGTGCAAGCACGAATCGGTGGACGCCATATTCGGCGGATGGAACGATGCGGCGATGGCATCGCGGCAGATCCAGGCCACATGGTTCGGGTTGCGCAACACGGCTTCGGTACGGAAGAGGATCGCGGAGTGGGCGCAGTGGGCAGTACGCGGAGAACTGATCACCGATTCCTACGATCCGCGACGGCAGCATCCGTCCTTCCAGAACCACCGCCATGACCAAGCACTGTGGAGCCTGGTGCTGAAAAAGCACGGCATCCGCCCGCTGCCGCAGGAAGATTGCTTTGAGAGATGGCTTTACGTACGCGACTCGTGGGTACTTCTGTCGCCGGTGCATGGCCTGCGTTCCCGCGGAGGGCGTTCCCGCATAGACGGCATTGCAAGCAGCTCGAGCGAAGACGGCTGCCGAAACAATTTACGCTCGCCGTCCACGCGATTCAAAGGACGGCTGGCGACATCGCATATCCGCGCCGAAGCTTTCGATCTGCTCAGGCGCTTGCGCGCCAGAATGAGACCGGCTTGAGTCCAACGCATTTTTAGGCAGACGGCGAATCCCGTGAATCCATCCGTATCCATTTCACTGGTCACCTGCTCATACCAGCAGGGCGCCTTCATAGAAGCAACCATGCGCTCGGTGCTCGACCAGCACTATCCGGCGCTCGAATACATGGTCATCGATGGCAGTTCATCCGACGGCACCGTCGACATCATTCGACGTTACGCGGACCGGTTGTCGTACTGGGTGTCCGAGCCAGACCGCGGACAGTCGGACGCGCTCATCAAGGGTTTCGCTCGCGCCCGCGGTGAGATTCAGGGATGGTTGTGCTCGGACGACCTGCTGCTGCCGGGCGCGCTGGAATCGGTTGGCCGTTACTTCGCAACGCACCCTGAGGTGGAAGCCCTCTATGGCGATGCGTTGTGGATCGACGCCGCCGGCAATCACCTGCGGACGAAGAAAGAGTCCGGATTTCACCGCCTCGCGTTCATGTTCGACCACAACTACATACCCCAGCCCTCGATGTTCTGGCGGCGCAGCCTGTACGAAAAAGTCGGCGGGCTCGATCCGGAGTTTCACCTGGCGATGGACTTCGATCTTTGGGAAAGATTCTCCCAGGTAACACGCATCGCACACATCCCGCGCTACCTGTCGTGCATGCGCTTCTACCCCGAACAGAAAACGCGCGCGCTCAAGCCGCAGGGCCGCGTCGAAGATGCGCTCATTCGCGGCCGATCGCGACTTGCACGCTGGCCTGTGCCGGTGCTCTGGCGAGGGCTCGCGCGCAGCCAGAGAATTGCGACCAAGGCCCTGGCCGGCGGCTATGCCGCGACTGCGTCCGCGGACGTCATCGAAGCCCTCGCAAGGTATCGCATCCCCGCGCACCGCGCTGAATGAGCGCAGTCCATGATTGGAAGACGTTTGCCGCGAGCTTTGGTCTCGCTGACGGCCGGCAAAACGGCGGCAGCGACTGGTCGCTGCTATTTGCCGCGCACGGGCGGGCACTCGCCCTTCCCGCGACGCCGCCGCAGGATTTATCCGGTCTCGATTGCTTCGTGCACAACCCGCGCAAACGGTGGTGGGCCAGGCTTGCCCTGATGAGCAACAGGCTGCGGCCGGGCCTGTTGCCGAGGGGACAGCTGGCTGCCGACCAGCACCGGGAATTGCGACAGATTCTCTGCGGACCTCACGACCGGCACGAGCGAGGAAACCGCGACGTCCTCGCGATCCAGTTCGGATCGCGTGGTCCGTTGCAAAAAGTCATGGTGCTTGGCAATGCGCGCGACGGAACCCGGATGATGGGCAAGTTCGCGTTGCGTGCGAGTGCCGATGAACGCATCGCCGGGGAAGCCGCGTGTCTGAGGCGTCTTGGGCAGTTTTTAAAACTCGCACCGCACGTTCCTGCAGTGGTGGAAACCGGCAGTACGTCGGGCGGCCGTCCGTACTTCATCATGCGCGCGGTCAGGGGAAACCTTTCCAGAGATACGTTTGGTGCGAGGCATGCGGATCTGTTGCGCGAGATCGCGGGCGTGGAGTGCGAAGTAGCAAGCTGGCAGGAATCGGCGCTGGCCAGGACTATTTCCGCACGGCTGCAATCGCTTGCCGCCTATGAGACGGAAAGCGTGCGAGTCCTGCAGTCCGGCTGGTCCGCCGCGTGCCGGGCCCTGGCAGACAAGAGCTTGCCGTTCTGCCTGAGCCATGGCGACTTTGCGTCATGGAATTTGCTGGAAACGAGCCAGGGCCTGGTCGCTCTCGATTGGGAATATTCCCAGCCGCACTGGAATCCGCTGGGAGATTTTTTTCATTTCCATCTGATCCGTTCGGCTCTCGACGGCCGCCTGGCCAACGGACGCATCAACCGGGATCTGCTATTGGCGGCGGCGTCACGCCACGCGCGGCAGATTTTCTCCCTCGACCACTCGCTCGCTGAGTCGATTGCCGCGCCACTACTGCTTGTATACCTGGTGGACACGGTGTCGTTTTATGCAATCGCCTCCGGAGAATTCGGGCGGCAGGATCGTGTCGTGAATTCCTACCTTGGATACATTGCAAGGCAGCCATGAATAAAACAGATGCGTTTCGACATGTCTGGGTAACCAGTCCCATCCTTTTCGTAGCAGCCTGCCTGATGCCCGGCAACGCGCTTCCCGCAAGTCTGGTGGTTAACCCGGCCAATCCCAACGCGGACGATGCCGGGGCCGCCAGTGAAACCCATCCGTTGCGCACGATAAGCGCGGCAATGAAACGACTTCAGGCGGGCGACCGCGTTTTCATTGCGGCAGGGAAGTACCGCGAGCCCATTCTGCTCCCATCGCTGCAATGGGCTGGCGCCCCGGAAACCGTCATAGAAGGCGATGCGCGGGGCCGCACACTTATCATTGGCTCAGCAATCTTCACGAATTGGCGCGATGCGGGCAAAGGCAGCGGGCGCTTCGCTGCGCCGATCGGATACGAACCAGAGCAAGTGTTCGTGGATGGTGAACCGCTCCAGCAGATTGGCGGAACGGTGTTCGGCGGCTATCCCGGCCTGCCCAGCCATCCGCTAGCGCCGCTTTTTGCGGGCGCTGGAGGGGGCGTCTGGCCCGGCCGCGCGACGGGCGATCGCTCTTCCATGCCCGTCAACAGCTTTCACTATGACAAGCAATCCGCAGACGTGATGATTCGCATCGCGGCGGGCAATCCCGCGGGGCATGTCATCGAAGTAGCGGCCTTGACGCGCGTCCTCTCCGCCTCAGGTGTGGAGCGCCTGGTAATCAGGAATCTTGGTTTCGAACATTCCAATACGACCGCCGGCGGCCGGGGCGGCGCAGTACAAATCGACGGTAGCAACGTGCGCATCGAAAACGTCACGATACGCCGTGCCGACGGCGCCTGCCTGGGCATGACCGGGGCCAATCACCAGATCATTTCGAGCAGTTTCAGCGAATGCGGACAGATGGGGATCGGCGGACGAGGCGACGGTTGGCGCATCGAAGACGTGACGGTCACTCGCAACAATACACGCGGCTTCAACAAATGGTGGGAAGCAGGCGGGGCCAAGTTCGTCGGCGACGGCGGCTTGACCAACGCGACCATTTCGCGCTTCAGGGCGATCGGCAATTTCGGCGACGGATTGTGGTTCGACTACAAGAACCACGACAACCGGATCACCGATTCGCTTTTCGCGTCCAATGCGGGATTCGGCCTGCACCTGGAGATCAGCAAAGCCTTCACCGTGGATAACAATGTGATGATCGGCAACCGGCAGCGGGGTCTGTACGTGAGACAGACTTCCGACAGCATCATCGCATTCAACCTGATTGCCGAAAACGGACTGGACGGCGTGGCCATCATCGACGAGGGCCAACGCGACCCGCGCGGAGAGACGGACTACCGGGTGAGGAACAACTGGGTGGTCGCCAACGTTATTGCATGGAACCAGATCGCGCTGACCATGCCGGAGCCACTCGATGACAACCAGTCCGATGGAAACGTATTTCTCGGAGATGCGTCGGCCAACATTGTGCGTATCGGTTGGACACGCGCAATTTCCAAGGCAGACTGGATTGCCAAATCGCTGGACGTCAATAGTGAATGGATCGAGCTACCCAAGACTGAACGTCCGGGAATGGATGCAACGCAACCCATCGACATCCGCTTAAAGCCGTACTGGACGATGCGGGAAAAGCTGCGTCCCCTGTCCCAAGCCCTGGTGCCACTCCTGAAGGCACGCGCGCCGGCGATGATGAACCGCACCGATCCCAAACCTGGTCCCGCTACAGCGGGTTGGTCGCGGCCCTAGTACGGAACTCGTCAGTTACGCCGGGCTGCGAATCTACGCCTTGTTAATGATGGCGCCCACAAGGACGGCGCCTGTCGTTCCAGCCAGGCTGTCGGATAACGCTCTTACGGTGCTGATGGGCGTATGGTCGAGACGGGTAACCATGAATGCGCCTCCGGCCAGCGCGGCGACGGTCTGCGCGTCCGCGTGCGTATTTCCCGCGGGGGTATCCAGGATGATCACGTCGTATTCCTTCGCCATGCCGACCATCAGTTTTTGAAACATGGGACGTCCCAGCAGTTCCTGGGGGTTCGGTGGAACAGGCCCGGCAGGCAACACGGAAAGATTCAGCAACGGGAGGATGCGCTCGACGACCTCGGTATCCGCTCGACCGGCAAGCAATGTCGACAGACCCGCCCGATTCTCCAGGTTGAACAGAATGTGCTGGCGGGGATGGCGCATGTCGGCGTCCACCAGCAATGTCTTCTTGCCGAGCTGCGAAAAAACAATCGCGAGATTGGCGGCGAAATGGCTGCGCCCTTCGGCGCGATGCGGGCTGACTATGGCAAGGTGCTTGAGGCCGACTTCCGGATTGAACCATCTGAGCATCAGCTGGCTGCGCACGGCGCGGAAAGTTTCGATCCTGGGATCGAAGGGCGCATAGGCTGCAACCAGCTCGCCACTGAGCTCGCTGGAACCCGGCACCAGGAAAGAAAACTCGAACTGCTGCGCAACGACCGCATCGAAATCCGCCGTCGTTATCAGCCCCAGCTTGATGGCGGCGTCGCCGAATCGCAGGCCCTTTTCCTGCTGGAGGCGCATGACACGCTCGGCCTGCTCCAGCGTGATCTTTCCGGAATCCACCAGTAACGCACCGATATGCGCGTTGGACCTCGCCGGCGGGGCCGGCACCACACTGATCCTTTCCGCTGGATTGTTCATGTTTCCCTCAGCCCCAGAATGGGTTCACGAACGGGCTTCAGCAATGCTCCTCGCTTGAGCGCTTTCCTGGTCTCGCGGTCCACTGGCCTGGCCAGCGCGGAAGTGTCCTCGAGGACACCCCACACCGGAATGCCTATGGCTTGCGCAAGATCCGCTGCTCCACGCACACGCCGGTCGACGATCTCACGCATGAGCGCGAGTGCCATGCCGAAAATGCCTCCCAGCACGATCGCAAACACGATCATCAGGACCGGTCTGGGAAATGAGGGCGTCGTCGGCGGGATGGCCTGATTGAGGATACCGACGTTGCCCTGGTCGGCGCGACTGGCCAGGCTGGTTTCGGACCGGCGTTGGGAGGCTGCCTGGTATGCGCGCTGCGCATTGTCGACCTCCTTCATCAGCACCTCGAGCTCATCGCGGTGGCGGTTGGCTTCAAGAAGCCGGCTCTTCTGGCCCGCGACCGCATCGCGCAATTCCCGCTCACGGCTCTGGGCGATCCGCAGATTGTTGCCAATCACCGCCGCGGTCGTATCTATCTCGTCTGTCAGCCTCTTGCGCAGCGTACTGACCTCCGATTGCAACCGCTGGTACTCCGGATGATTCGTGCCTAGGCTGGCAGGGGCCTGGCCGAATTTTGCTTCCGCCACGCTCAGACGCGACTTTATTTCCTGGATCACGGGACTCGCAAGCACTTCCGGCAGGGAATCAACACTGCGTTTCTTCAACCTGAATTCTTCCAGCTGCTTCTGCCGCGAAGCGTTCTCATAGACCTGGGCTTCGACCTGCAACAGTTGTGAGGAGAGCTCCGCCAGTTTCGCTGCATCGATATCCGTCCTCTGGTCCGTCGAGGTGAAACCTTTTTCTTTCTGATATTTCGACAACCGGTTCTGCGCGTCTTCGAATTGCTGCCGCAGCTGGCCGACCTGCTCGGTGAACCAGACCGTCGAGTCGCGCGCCGGCGTCACCTTCATGTCGAGATTCATCTGCATGTAAGCGCGGGCAAATGCGTTGGCCACGCGCGCGGCAAATTCGGGATCGGCATCGCTGAAGCTGATCGCCAGGATGCGGCTTTCGCGCGAAAGCTTGACGTCCAGCTTGTTGAGCAACTGGCCGGCCAGCCAGTCTTCTATCAAACCCTTTCCGCCCTTCTCGATGAACAGCTGCTTCGCTTCGGGCTTGGCCGCCAGCTCGAGGGCCGCGACGACATTCAGCGCGACGGCATAGCTTTGAATGATGTCAACCTGGGTCGCCATATAGCTTGGCATCAAATCTGCGGGCAGGGCCCCGCCCGTGATCGGATCTATGCCCTTCACGTTGACCACCAGCGTGGTTACCGCGGAATATCGTGGCGGCAGCAAAAGCATCGCCGCAACCGCCGCCACCACGACGATGAACATGGTGGCCAGAACCAGTCTCATCCGCGCTCTGAGAATCCGGATTAATTGCTGTAGGGTCATGGATTGAGCTCGATCAGAAAAGGCTTTCTTTGACGTAGATCACGTCGTCCTGAAGGATGAAGTCCTCCATGCTGGCACCGACGCTCTTCATCGCTCCATTAGCGGCGCGCCGATTGATGCGCAAGCCCTTCTCGCTGCCCCGCGGCGTCAGGCCGCCCGCCAGCGACACCGCCTGGAATACAGTCATTTTGCGTTCCAGTCGATAACCGCCGGGGTGCTGGACTTCACCATAAACATAGTACACCGGGGCGCGCGGCACGAAAATGGTATCGCCGTTGACAACTTCGAGATTCTTGGTCCCGGCTGCCATGTCGAACAGACTCAGCAGATCGATCTCGACACGCTGTTCCCCGCTCTCCGCACCACGGATCAACGTCACCGAATCGGCGCCGCCGACCGCGACACCGCCGGCGACAGCAAGCATGTCGGTCAGGCGCATCGACGGCTCTTCGATGGAATACCGCCCCGGCCGGTTCACCTGGCCGAGTACTGAAACCTGGCGGCTGCGATATTGCGTGACCAGCACGGTGACCTGGGCGCGCGGAACGAAATTGCCGGTCTTGAGAAGATTCGCGATCCGGATCTCCGCCTGAGCGGGAGTCAGTCCTCCGATCTCGACCGGCCCGAGCAATGGAAATGTCACGGAGCCGACTTCCGAAATGCGGCTCTCGGTCGCCATGTCGGGATTCTGGAAGACGGTTATTTTCACTGCATCGCCCGGCCCCATCTGATAACCCCTGGAGGCAGCGAAGCCGGGCAGAGCCAACGCCAGAGCGAAAGCGGCAACCATCAATGGAAAGAGGCGTTTCATCTAATTTCGTATTGGCAGGGAAACTGTTGGGCAGGCGGCAATATGACAATCCGTCAGTTGCGACAATTCAGTTCGCTCTTTCCGACTGAACTCTCATTTCCTGAATGGCGGCGGACAGCGGTCTCGTAGCGCCACTTGCAGCAACATCGCTGGCAAAGCCGGAATAGCCTTCTGCATATTTGATACTGGCGCTGCGGCGCAGGCTCTTGAGCAGAATCTCCGTGCGGTCTCCACGCCTGTCGGATGCCAGGTAGATCCGTATCGCCGACATCGCTTTGGCAACGTCGAGCGGTTCCAGCACCTCGTTCAACAGTTGCATGAGTACTGTCTGATTGCCATTCTTGCGCACCAGGATGTCGCCAGACTTCATCCTGGCCGCCTGCTCAAGTGTTTCCCTGGGCAAGGCCTCGGCCGGCTGCACTTCGTTCTGGTAGCTGAATTTTATTTTTGCTGCTGCCAGAGACGCTGCGACCTCTGCGGGAGTCCTGGCATGCTGGAGGCCGCGTTTCACCGATTCGTCCAGACGCGCTGCGTCCAGAACGAACTGACAGAAAATGTAGATCTTTCGCTTTTCAAACAGGTTGGGATTCTCGGCATAGAACTTCCTGGCCTCATCCGCGCTGATTTCTATTTCACCGCCTGCGTGTTCGATTGCCGCATGCGCGAGGATCTGCCGCCTGGCGCGTTCCAGCGCACGCATGACCGACGGCTCCTTGTCGAGTTGATCCGCCATCGCCTTCTGCGCCAGCAACTGCTCGTCCACCAGGGACTGCAGAACCCGGCGGTCCAACGACTTCGCGTCGGCTTGAGACCGGACGCGCATGGCGGCGTACTGGTCCTGGAATTGGCGTAGCGTGATGATGTCGCCGTTCACCACCACCACCATTTCTGCAGCGGGATTCGCGGAACCTGGTGTCGTACCGGATCCGCATCCTGCCAGCGTGACGACAAGCAACCAGGTAACGACGAAACGATAATCCCGCGTGCAATCTTCGCGTCCCACATTGACGCGACGACGCGCATTGCCGTTGCCTCTTGCGCGGTGGCGACAATAGGCGATTGTGCCGCATCGTGCCGGCATCTTCCTAGTACGCATTGCGATCCTTGAATACGACGGTCACCGTCCTCAGCATGATCCAGAAGTCGAGTGACACCGACCAGTTGCGCATGTAGTCCAGGTCGTATGCCACGCGCGATTCCATCTTGTCCACGGTTTCCGTTTCCCCGCGATAGCCGTTGATCTGCGCCCAGCCGGTGATGCCGGGCTTGATCTTGTGACGGATCATGTAGCGCTTGATCACCCTGCGGTATTGTTCGTTCAACGCCACGGGATGCGGCCTGGGCCCGACGATGCTCATCGTCCCCTGGAGGACATTGATGAACTGCGGCAACTCATCGAGGGACGTGCGACGCAGAAACGCGCCAAACGGCGTAATGCGGCTGTCCTGCCGCGTTGCCTGGCGAAATTCGGTATCGCCGTTTTCCACGACGGTCATGGAGCGGAATTTGTACACCATGATTTCAGCTCCATCGAGACCATACCGGCGTTGCTTGAACATCGCCGGGCCCCGGGAAGTCGCTCTCACGCCCACCGCGATCGCAAGCATCAATGGCCATATCATCAACAAGACCAGGCTCGAAAATGCAATGTCAGTGAGCCGCTTGAGAATGCTGTTGAAACCGGAAAACGGAGATTCGCGGATGGCCACCACGGGAATTCCATCGAGCTCGTCGAAGCGGGCCTGGATCAGGTCGAACACGAAGATGTCCGGTACAAAGTAAATCGACGCGGTGCTATCGCCCAACTGGTCCAGCATGTTCATGATCCGCGGCTGCGCGATCATGGGCAGCGTGATGTAGATGAGGTTCACCGGATTTTCCTGCAACCACCTCGGCATGTCGTCGATCCTGCCGAGCAGTGGCCCGCCTTTCTCCGATTCGAGCCGTTCGGGATCCCGGTCGTCAAAGAAACCTTTCATCTCCACGCCGCGGCAGGGGTTGTCAAGCAGCTTGCGTGCAAGCCTCAATCCCAGCGGATTCGCGCCCACGACGATCATGGAATACGGCCTTCCACCCATCGCCCTTTGCACCATGTGGCGAAACAGGATGTGCGCAACGACGAGTGCGAACGGCGTCACGATGAACCATGTGATCATCACCCTGCGCGCAAAATGATCGGAAAGTTTCGTCGCAAACCCGAGGAAGAGCACGATTCCGACGACCATCAACCAGTCCAGCAGAAATTTGCGGCCGCCCGGGGTCGGCCGGAATCCGCCCCAGGGTCGAAGCACATCCACGTCATCGAAGATTTGCGAGGAGATAAAGAACACCAGTATGGCGAGAGCCACGTAGAGGCCGGTGAACGCTTCGCCGTAAGCACATACGCACACGACGAATGAGCCGACAATGGTTGACGGATTCAACAGATTTTTGACGAACGTAACCGCAGGCAACTCACCCGTGATCATGGCGAATCACTCCTTTCGAAGAGCATTACCCGCGTGACGAAGTCGCGCCAGTATCTAAATTCCTGCGTTGAAACTGGTCCTATTGGTCTCCGGATCGCATGATCGAACCGCCGTTAATGAGTGCGGGTTTGCTTCTCGTGCCCCGCCATCTGCTGACAATCTGCACGTCAACGCCCGCAACCTTTTCTCCCCTCGAAAATCATGACGTGCCGATATGCGGGCTTCTGTGCGATAGCACGCTTAGCTGGGAACCTTTAATTTCTCACTCGTTCACGCCACGATCTCCGACGCCCTCTATTACAGGTCGGTGATAGACGCAAAAAGCGGGCCAATCGAATTTCGGCTTAAAATAGTATTGATGTCACAAGAGGGACATGGCGCTTGATTCGCAGCCCCTCAGTGAATCGCTCTATGCTGCGTTCGGCTACGCAGCAGCTTTGGCAAACAAAGCTTGGTTGATCGCCGGAATATTCCGTCCTCATTCATCAATTTCCTCACAATCTCGAACGTGAATTTACTGATCAAGCAGGCAGACAACGACGGGCGGCTCGCGCTTATTCCGGACTTTCTCGAGACCGACTGGTCCATCGATGTGGTGGACTATGGCAATGGCAACGAACTGAAGAACAAACTCGTTTCCGCCGACGCAATGATCTCGATGAATTGGTCAAGACAGATGCCGGACGCGCCACAATTGAAGCTGCTGCACCTTCCCGGTGCCGGCACCGACGACATTGCCTTCGACGCCGTGCCGCCGAAAGCAGCGGTATGCAACGTCTTCGAACATGAAATCGGCATCGCCGAATACGTCTTGTCGGCCATGCTTCAAGCGGCAATTGGAATTCCGCGCATGGATGCCGCCTTGAGACGCGGCGAATGGTACGGATCGCATTTGAAAGGCCCGCGCCATCGGGAGTTGTACGGGCGGACCGTGGGCATTGTCGGCTATGGGCGCATCGGCCGCGAGGTCGCAGTGCGCGCGCGCGCTTTCGGGATGAAAGTCCTTGCGTGCAACCGCACGCCCAAGCCCGGGGACGGCATGGTGGATCGCGTCGCACCGATGGAGAACCTGGACACGCTGATCGCACAATCCGATTTCATCCTGCTGGCGATTCCGCTGGACTCTTCCACCACCGGCCTGATCAGCGCGGAACGCATCGGGAAAATGAAGCCCACGGCAATGATCATCAATGTCGCGCGCGGTGCGCTGATCGACGAAAAAGCGCTGTACGAGGCGTGCCGGGACGGCCGCATAGGCGGTGCAGCCATCGACACCTGGTATCAGTATCCCGCGCAGGGAGATTTACTTCGCGAGCCCTCTACGCTGCCGTTTCGCGATCTCGACAACGTGATAATGACCCCGCACGGATCGGGCTGGACCGAAGGCCTGCTGCCCAGACGCTGCAAGTTCATTGCGCAAAACCTGGATCGCCTTGCGCGTGGCGAACCGCTCGCGAATGTCGTTCGCCCACCCGCTGTTACCGGCTGACACCGTCGCGGATCAACAACATGGAAAACAATGCAATCGATGCAGCAGCCGCGATCATCTGGTCGGCCTGGCATGCCAACAAGCGCATCGAATCCCTGCCCATCGAATGCCGGCCGGCGACGCGCACCGAGGGCTACCGGATACAGGCGCAGGTTGCCCGGCTGTCGAAGCAGAAGACATTCGGGTGGAAAATCGCAGCGACCAGCCAGGCCGGCCAGAAGCATATTGGCGTCGATGGACCTCTTGCGGGACGCCTGCTGGGAGAACGAGTGTTCGATTCCGGCGCAAATGTGTCGCTGGCGAACAACATCATGAATGTGATCGAAGCGGAGTTTGCGTTCCGCATGGCGCGCGATCTGCCCCCGCGCAGCGCCCCTTACTCGATCGACGAAGTGATCGACGCGGTTGAGAGCATGCACCCGGCCATAGAAATTCCGGATTCCCGATACCGGGAGTTCGTTACCGTCGGCGCAGCTCAACTAATTGCCGACAATGCGTGCGCGAGCTACTTTGTCCTGGGACCCGCCACCGTCGCTACGTGGCGTCAACAGAATCTGGCTTTGCACCCCGTAACCGCCTCCGTAAATGGCGTGTTGGTCCAGAAAGGCCGGGGCGACAACGTGCTGGGCGATCCGAGGATCGCGCTGACCTGGATCGCGAATGAGCTGTCGTTGACGGGCGACTGCTTGCGCAGCGGCGAGACCATTACGACCGGTACCTGCGTAGTCCCCGTCTCTATTTGTCCCGGCGACCATGTGGTCGCGGATTTCGGGGAATTTGGCCGCGCCGAGACGAGATTGGTAGCCTAAAAGCTCACTTTTTGGATAAACCACGCCGCATACGCGGCTGTTTTTTGGCGAGATTCCCGATTACATGCGATAGTGCATGGGGTGGTAATGTTTGCGCAGGGTCGCTGGACACCATTGCCGCATGAGTGCATTCGCTTGGACGACGGGAGACACCGGAACATTATTAATTAATAGCCAGGAAATGAGTTCGTTTTGATGCAGCTTTACTATCCTCGCTCGTTTCTCAAACTGATACTGGCTGGTTTTTCGCTAGCTGTTCTGCCGCTCATCTTCGCGCTGATCAATAACGCCTATTCGATACACCAGCTGGCCACGCATAGCCAGCGGGCCGTATATCAGGCAGTGCAGACCACGCAGAACACGCGGTTTTTGATCGAGCAGATCACCAGCATGGAACGCAGCATTCGCCAGTTCGCGATCATTGGCGACCCATCATTGCTGCAAGGCTACGGACTGGCCCACCAACGCTTCTTGGATACGGCTCGCAAAATGTCGGCGCTGCCCCTTGACGTGAAACAAAAGGTTTCAATGGAGGCGCTGCAAAATCGTGAATCCGCCCTGTTTGAACGCATCGGCACGTCGGGTGCGAAATCGGACGCCGTCAAACTGGCAGCGGCGGAACTCGCGGCACTGTCGGATGCGGCGCGCGGGCTGGACGAGCAGGGCAATTCGCTGGTGGATCGCGAGGTCGATACCATGCAGAAGATGGCCGGCGAAGTACAGCGATTCATATTCTGGCAATTGCTGGCCCTGGTGCCAATCGCCTTGCTACTCGTAATAGGGGCCACCATGCTCATTTCCAAACCGATCGCGCAGCTCGAATCGGCGATACAGAGGCTCGGCGAAGGAATCTTCGACATGCGCGTCTCGGTCAGGGGGCCAGCCGACCTGGAATCGCTAGGACGGCAGCTCGACTGGCTGCGGCTGCGGCTACTGGACCTTGAAGAGCAAAAATCGAGATTCCTTCGCCACGTATCACATGAGCTCAAGACGCCATTGACGGCATTGCGTGAAGGTGTGGAACTGCTTTCGGATGAAGTCACTGGAAAAATGACGGCCGGCCAGTTCGAGATCGCCCGCATCCTGCGACACAACACCCTGAGGTTGCAGAAATTGATTGAGGATTTGCTCAGTTACCATAGCGCGCAATTCCACACATCCGCTCTCTCGTTTTCGCAATTCAACCTGAAGGCACTGGCAGCGCGGGTGGCCCAGCAACAATCGCTGGCGATGCGGGCGAAAAATCTCAGCCTCAATCTGGCCGCATCCGAGTTCATCATCGAAGCCGATGAGAACAAGGTGGAAGCAATCGTGGATAATCTGCTCTCGAATGCAATCAAATTCTCTCCCGCAGGAGGCACGATCAGCCTGCAGTTGCGCAGGCGCGGGCTGGACGTGGTAATGGATGTCATGGATGACGGACCCGGTATTCTTCCGCAGGATCGCAGCAGGGTGTTCGAAGCGTTCTATCAAGGCGGCTCCGAATATACCGGCCATGTCAAGGGTACGGGACTCGGACTTGCCATCGTGAAGGAATACGTAAACGCCCACAACGGAAGTGTCGAGATAATCGTCGACGGCAACCCGGGAGCGCACCTGCGGGTCATCCTGCCTTCGCGCCACGTGGAGGTTGCCGCATGAGATGGGTGGCGGGTTGCGTTGGCTTGTCTTTGATCGTTGCCGCCTGTGTGCCTGCGGGATCCAAGACGACACGCGCGCCAACGGATAATAACAAGACCCAGCGGCTTCCGGCCGACAACCAGATTCCGCCGTTCCCTGTGGACACGACAATTACCCGACCCGAAACGCCGGCGCGATCGGCGACCGCGCCCATGCCGAGCGATTTGGATCGAATCGCGAAGTTCTACGACCGGCTGATACCGATGAAGAGCGGCGAACTCGCTCGCGAACTTGACTCGAGCCGCGAGGCATTCGAGAAAGACAAGTCGGATTTCAACCGTCTGCAGCTGGCTCTGCTATTGTCCTTGCCGGGTACCACCTTCCGCGACGATAACGCGGCACTTGCATTGCTCAATGCATTTGTGAAGGATAAGAGCCCGGAAGGCTCGACCTTGCGACCGCTCGCGATATTGTTGCATTCGGAATTGCTGGAATTGCGGCGTATCGACGAGGCGCTTCTGCAGCAGGCGGCCAAACTCAAAGATGAACAGCGGCGCTCGGAGGCCCTGCAGCAGAAACTCGACGCAATCCTCGAAATGGAAATGAAGATGATCGAACGCGAACAGAATCTACCCAAGAAGAAATGACCATGTCCAAGGCACGCATCCTCATCGTCGACGACGACCCAGACATCCTGCGCCTGCTGACTTTCAGGCTGGAAGGCGCCGACTACGCGGTGGAAAGCGCCGACAGTGCGGAACGCGCGCTCGCCCGGCTGTCGGTGGCTATGCCACAGCTTGTGATCACGGATTTGCGCATGAGCGGCATGGATGGCATGGCACTCTTCGAGAACATCCATAAAAGTAATCCGACGCTTCCAGTCATCATTCTCACCGCGCACGGGACGATTCCGGATGCGGTTGCGGCCACGCAGCGCGGCGTATTCGGCTATCTGACCAAACCGTTCGACAGCAAGGAGCTGCTGCAGCAAGTCGAGAAAGCCGTGAGCGTCAGCGGTGGCCGAACCGAACAGGCGGATGGCGAAACCGAGTGGCGCACTGAGATCATTACCCGCAGCCTGGCGGTGGAAAGCATTCTCGGCAAAGCCAAGCTGGTTGCGGCAAGTGATGCCAGTGTGCTGGTGCGCGGCGAAAGTGGAACGGGCAAGGAATTGCTCGCACGGGCGATACACAAGGCGAGCCCGCGGGCTGCGAAACCATTTGTCGCGATCAATTGCGGCGCCATTCCCGAGCAATTGCTCGAATCAGAATTGTTCGGTCACATGAAAGGCTCCTTCACGGGCGCCGCGCGCGACTACAAAGGATTGTTCCAGGCCGCCGAGGGCGGCACGGTGTTTCTCGATGAAATCGGCGACATGCCACTCGCGCTGCAGGTGAAGCTGCTACGCGTTTTGCAGGACAAAGAAATACGCCCCATCGGCACCACTCAGAGCTCACCGGTGGACGTGCGCATCATTTCGGCTACACACCGGAATCTGGAAGAGGCCATCAAGGCGGGGACTTTTCGGGAAGATCTCTATTACCGGCTGAACGTCGTCTCCTTCGCCCTGCCCGCCCTTTGCGAGCGGCGCGAGGATGTCCCGGTTCTGGCAACGCATTTCCTCAGTCAACTCGCGGAACGCTACAAGAAACCGCTGAACGGATTTGCTTCGGAGGCAATGGAGATTCTGGTCAAGGCCTCCTGGCCAGGCAACGTGCGCGAGTTGTACAACGTGGTGGAACAGGCGGTAGCGCTATCGACCACCTCGATCATCACGCCAGCGCTTGTCGACAGCGCTATGCGCGGCCAAAGCGCGGAATTGTCTTCGTTCGAATCGGCCCGCAGTGAATTCGAGCGGGACTATCTCGCCAAGCTCCTCAAGATCACAGGTGGGAATGTCACTCAGGCGGCCAAGCTCGCGAAGCGCAACCGCACGGAGTTCTACAAACTGCTGCAGCGCCATCACCTCGACCCGAAACTCTTCAAGGCGCTCTAAATTCCCAGGCGAGCAGCAGAGGGTTCGGCGGTTCAAAGTGATTTTTCGACCTGCCTGTCGCCATTGAGCGACGGTCATCGCACGCCCCTCTACAGGGCCGAACCCTTAACTCATTGTTATTTTTTATTTTTATGGTTCTGGCACAGCAGGTGCTAACTTCATGGCACGCAGCTAAATAAAAGGGCCGGTTTGCCGTAAAAACATGCAATCCGGCACCCAATAGAGACGAGACAGCCATGACCGACCACAGCACCCCGATATTTACGCCACTTGTGGTGACCGCCATGGTCTCCGTCCTCGCTTTCAGCGGCATCGGCGTCGCAGCTATCACTGGTCACCTTTCCATTACTACGCACTCCCGCCTCAATCCTTTCGCGAGTTTCAATAACACGGCTGCCAGCGGAATCATCCAGGCTCCCGTCCTCCCGAGCGTTGCTCACGTGGGTTTAACCCGCCATCGCGGGGAGACATTCAGTGAGGGGAAACCCGTCGATTACAAATTTGGAGCCCGGGTGCCGTCGCGCAAAAAAGCAGTCTGCCCGGATTGTGGAGTTGTGGATTCGATTACCTCTGGCCAATCAAAGCCAGTCGCGGCGGGAACAGCCCCTTCGATCAGCATGGGCAGCGAGGGCGCAACGATTCTTAAGGTCTCCGGCCAGGCCGATGAGCAGGCAAGATCAGGCAGATCCGGATTTGTAGTCACCGTTCATATGGAGAATGGCACTGTGCGGACCATTTACGAGTCCGAGCGCCCTTCCTTCAACATTGGCGAGCGGATCAAGCTGGTCAATGGAGCGGTGATCCGGATTGGTTGATGATCATGATTGCAAATAGAACTTTGCGAGGTAAAAAGCCAGCGGTTTGAAGTCATCCCTCTCGATGTGTATGCGTGTTTGACGCCCGATTTCCTCCCTTATCGGGCGTTTTTTTGTCCATCTCCCTGACCGCCCAAGGGTCCAGTCCTTCTCGCGGGAGCGGAAGAACGTCCGGTCTGAGATAATGTCTGAGTTGGCTATGAAGAACTGTTTCCTGTTGGGCGCGGTGGTTCTTGTCGCTGCCTGCGCCACTCCCAAGAAAGACGCAAACGTCAACCTCGCCGGATACCCGCCTGCATTCCGCGCGGGGTACATCGACGGGTGCGACAGCAGCAAACGAGCGAGCGGACAGACCAGAGACGAAGCCCGTTTCAAGCACGATGCGCAATATGCGTCAGGTTGGCGCGATGGCTACGATATCTGCATGAAGCACAAAAAATAACCCGCATACTCGATTCAACGTCAGCCGCTCAGTTCCGCCTCGAGAGCTTTCAGCAAGTCCGGACTCCTGTACCCGACTTCGTATGCCTTAGAATACGAGCGTCGACCGCGCGATTTACTAACGGGGTTGCGAATTTCCGGCCCCGAACAGGAGAAATGCATGAATGCCCCTCTCGTCCGCCCCTCGTTCCGTTGGGAAGATCCCCTGCTATTTGACGAACAATTGAGCAACGAGGAGCGCATGGTCCGGGATTCGGCGCGCGCCTACTGCCAGGACAAACTCATGCCGCGCGTCCTGCTGGCTCACCGCCAGGAGCGCTTCGACCGAGAAGTTTTTACCGAGATGGGCGCCCTGGGTTTTCTCGGTTCGACGTTGGAGGGTTATGGCTGCGCAGGCGTAAACCACGTGTGCTATGGCCTGATCGCCCGGGAAATCGAGCGGGTAGACTCCGGCTATCGCTCGATGATGAGCGTGCAATCCAGCCTTACGATGTATCCCATTCATGCCTATGGCACCGAGGCGCAACGCCAGAAATACCTGCCGAAGCTGGCGACCGGGGAATTCCTCGGCGCATTCGGTCTGACTGAGCCTGACTTCGGTTCGGATGCCGGCAGCATGATAAGCCGCGCCCGCAAAGTCGACGGCGGGTATCTGCTCAAAGGCGCAAAGATGTGGATTACCAATTCACCGGCTGCTGACGTCTTTGTCATCTGGGCAAAAGATGACAGCGACATCATCCGCGGATTCATTCTCGAGCGCGGCATGAAGGGATTGTCCACGCCGAAGATAGAAGGCAAGTTCAGCTTGCGTATCTCCATTACCGGCGAAGTCGTTATGGATGACGTTTTCGTCCCCCGGGAAAATCTGTTGCCGAACGTTGAGGGCTTGAAAGGCCCGTTCGGTTGCCTGAACAAGGCGCGGTACGGCATTGCATGGGGAGCGCTCGGCGCCGCCGAATTCTGCTGGCACGCGGCGCGCGACTACACGATGGAAAGAAAACAGTTCGGCCGGCCGTTGGCGGCGAACCAGTTGATCCAGAAGAAGCTTGCGGACATGCAGACTGAAATAGCGCTCGGATTGCAAACCGTGCTCAGGGTGGGCCGCCTGATGGACGAAGGCCGCGCCGCTCCCGAGATGGTCTCGCTGATCAAGCGCAATTCCTGCGGCAAATCATTGGAAATCGCCAGGACCGCGCGCGACATGCACGGCGGCAACGGGGTTTCCGACGAGTACCACGTCATGCGCCACCTCATGAATCTGGAGGCGGTAAACACTTACGAGGGTACGCACGACGTACACGCACTCATTCTGGGCCGCGCCCAGACCGGCCTGCAGGCATTCACCGGTTAACCCGCGCAATCGAGGGTGCAGTTCAGACGCATCGCCCTCCATCCACTTCGATACAGGCGCCGGTGATGAAATCCGCTTCGTCGGATGCGAGGTAGAGGCAGGCATTGGCGATGTCGATAGGCTTGCTAAGACGCCCGAGCGGAATACTGGCGACGAACTTCGCGCGCATTTCCGGCGTATCGGATCCCATGAATTCGGCGAGCAGAGGCGTGTCACCGGCCACCGGATTGACCACGTTCACGCGGATCTTGTCCGGCGCCAGTTCCACGGCCATGGCGCGGCTCGTGACGATCGCCGCGCCTTTGCTGCCGTTGTACCAGACCAGCCCCGGCCGCGGCCGCACGCCAGCCGTCGAGGCAATGGTGATGAGCACACCCCCGCCTTTCTTGCGGAAGTACGGCACCACGGCGCGCGCGCTGTGAAACAAGCTCTTCACATTGACCGCATAGACGCGATCGAACTGCTCCTCCGTTACATCCAGGAGAGGCTGGTTGCGGTGTGTCGTCCCTGCGTTGTTGATGACGATGTCCAGCGAACGATAGGTGTCAAGCGTGGCCTTGAGCAATCGGTCCCAGTCCGCCGCCTTTGAGACATCCCCTTGTACGAACGTCGCCTGCCCACCAGCCGATGCGATAGCTTTGGCTACCCGTTCGCCTCCCTCGGGTTTGAGGTCGTTGACGATGACTTTGCATCCTTCTTCCGCGAATCGCCTGGCGATCCCTTCGCCAAAACCGGAACCTCCGCCAGTCACAATTGCAATCTTGTTCTTGAGTCTCATGCTCTCTTGTCCTTTTCCTTAATGCTTCATCCTTGGATTGCGCAAATGAAGATGGGAGCCAGGCAAGCAGGCTCCCATCGCTGAAATGCTCGTGACGGCCGCTCGATCAGGCGCTCTGGGCTACCACGCAGATTTGCTGTGTGCCTTCCGAACGGTCTGCATTCTCCCGAACGCCTACTTTATCCAAGTCCACGCCATGACGCACAGCCGTCATTTCCGCAAGAATCGACACGGCAATTTCGGGCGGCGTTTTGCTGCCTATGTTCAGGCCAATCGGCCCATGAAGACGGCCGAGTTCCGCCTCGGAAAGGTCGAACATCACAAGCCGTTCATGCCGCTTCTGGGAGTTTAGCCGCGACCCCAGCGCACCGACGTAAAAGGCCGGCGACTTGAGAGCCTCCATCAGCGCCAGATCGTCGAGCTTGGGATCGTGCGTCACCGCCACGACCGCGCAGTGGGAATCCAGATTCATGGCTACGACCACATCGTCGGGCATGCCGCGATCGAGAATCGAGCCTTCCACGTTCCAGGTATCGGCATATTCCTCGCGCGGGTCACACACCGTGATGCTGTAATCGAGCGCTTGCGCCATTTGCGCGAGGTATTGCGAAAGCTGACCCGCACCGATGATCAGCAGGCGCCAGCGCGGACCGTGCACGGTCGTCAGGCGCTTGCGATCGAAGCTCAAAGTGCTGTCCGTCCGTTTTGCTGCCTTCAGTGTCACCTGGCCACTCTGCATATCCAGAGTCCGGGCCGTCAGTTCATGACGGTCGACGCGCGCGAGCAAATCCGCGACGCTTTGTTTGTCTGCAACCGGTTCCAGCACCAGTTCGAGCTTGCCGCCGCAAGGTAGTCCGTAGCGCGTAGCTTCGTCTTTGCTGATTCCATAGGAGGCGATCTCGGGTTTGTCGATTGCCAATGACTTGTTGCGGATGCGATGGATCAGATCGTCTTCCACGCAACCTCCGGAAACAGATCCCGCAACGAGGCCGTCGCCGCGTATTGCAAGCATTGCACCGGCCGGCCGCGGCGAAGACCCCCATGTTTCGACAATGGTGGCGAGAATCACGCGGTGACCCTCCTCGAGCCATGCGACGCTGCTGCGCAATACCTGCAAATCCACGCTATCCATAGATGTTCGCCCTCAAGCGCTTCAGTCGTTCTGCTCCACCGGGAACAACGATTCTAATCCAGGCCGCCTGCATAGCGCCAACAATGAAAAACCCCCCGGTTGAAAACGCCGGGGGGCGGAAGGTTGAACGCTCACCCGGCCTGAAGGCCGGGTCAACCGCATCTTCAGGCGGAGCCCTTGATGTTTTCTGGCGAGAACGGCAGGGTGCGGCAACGCTTGCCGCTTGCGGCAAAAATCGCGTTGCCGATGGCCGGCTGAATCACCGCAGTGCCCGGCTCGCCCAAACCGCCGGGCGTGCTGTCGCTCTTGATGAAATGAATATCCAGGACCTTCGGATTTTCATTCATGCGCGCGACGCGGTACATGTCGAAGTTAGTCTGTTCGACGCCGCCATTCTTGATGGTAATTTCACCCCACATACAGGCCGATTGCCCGAAATTGATGGTGCTTTGCATTTGCGCCAACGCCTGGTCCGGATGCACCAGGGTACCGGCGTCCACCACCGCCGTGACTTTCTCCACGACGACGTCGTAGCTGGAGGACACGCTGACTTCGGCGACCATCGCAATCACGGTGTTGTAGCCTTCCATCACCGCCACGCCCATGCCGCGGCCCTCGGGCAATTTCTTGCCCCAACCGGACTTGGCGCGAACTTCCTCCAGAACCCGCTTCATGCGGGTGCCGACCGGCACGCCGGCGGACAAGCCCGACCACTGATGCTTGGTCGATCCCATGTCGAGCATGTCGATGCGGTACTGGATCGGATCCTTGCCGGCGGCATTGGCAAGTTCGTCGACAAAGCACTCGAGCGCAACTGCGTTCAGGTTATGGGACACACCGCGCCAATAACCTGGCGTTACCCCGGCGTCGTGCATCTGGTACGTGAGCTTGATGTTGGGGGTGTCGTACGGATAGTTGTCGATCCCCTCCACCGCGAACGGATCGATACCGTCCTTGACGATGCTTGGGAACAGGCGTGCCGAAATCGACGGACTGGTCGAGTGGAAACGCATGGCGACCGGCTTGCCGCTCGCATCCAATCCGGCACCCAGCTTCATCAGGCTGGCGGGACGGTAGGAGTCGTGCGTCATGTCGTCTTCGCGGCTCCAGACCATCTTGACGGGAGCACCCACTGCCTTGGAAATTTCCGCGGCATCGATCGCATAGTCCACTTCCACCCGGCGACCGAAACCGCCGCCTAGGAATGTGGTATGCACTTCGACCTGCTCTGGCTTCAATCCGGTTGCGCCGCCGACGACGTGCGGGATCAGTTGCTGGAACTGCGTCGGGGTGATGATGATGGCCTTGTCGGCACGCACGTCAGCCGTGGTGTTCATTGGCTCCATCGGCGAGTGCGACAGGAAAGGCAGCTGATAGGTGGACTCCACCTTCTTGGCAGCCTGCCCCATGCCGGATTCGACGTTGCCGGACTCACGGAACACCGCCCCGGGCTGTTCGCTGGCAGCACGAATGCCTTCCCAGATCGACTTGGAGTCATTGTTCGCGTTCGGACCGCCATCCCATTGGATTTGCAACAGGTCTTTGGCTTTCTTCGCCTGCCAGTAGGAATCGGCAACCACCGCGACGCCGCGGCTGTACTGAACGACTGCCTTGACGCCGGGCATTGCCTTGGCGCGTGAATCATCGAAACTCGCCACCTTGCCACCGATGATCGGAGACATGGCAACCGCAGCGTAGAGCATGCCGGGTACGCGGGTATCGATGCCGAATTGCGCCGTTCCCTTGACCTTGGCTTCGGTGTCCAGACGCCTTTGCTTGGAATTGCCCACGATCTTGAACTGGCTGGACGGCTTGAGCGGCACATCCTTCGGTACTTCGACCGCTGCCGCTTTTGCAGCGAGTTGGCCGTAGGTCGCTTTCTTGCCGCCAGGACCAGTCACCGTGCCATTGGACGCCTTGCACTGCGATGCATCCACATTCCAGTCATTGGCAGCCGCCGTTACCAGCATCATGCGAGCGGACGCGCCGGCCTTGCGCAGTTTTTCCCACGCATCGCGCACCGATGTGGAGCCGCCCGTCAGCTGGCCACCGAGCAGCGCGTTGATGTAGACCTCGGCCGGGGGCGCGAACTCCACCTTCACCTTGCTCAAGTCGACTTCAAGTTCTTCTGCGACCAGGATCGGCATCGACGTATAAACGTCCTGTCCCATTTCGGAACGTGCGACCATGATCGTGACGGTGTTGTCCGGAGCGATCTTGACCCACGCATTCGGACTCGAGGTGGTTTCGGCAGCCACGGCGACATTGTGTCGTCCGGGCAGGTAGAAACCGAGTGCCAGTCCACCTGCTACGGTGCCGCTGACTTTCAGGAAGTCACGGCGAGTTTCGTTTTTGATCATATTTTCCATTTGTCATTTCCTCCTTAGGCCATCTTCGCAGCTTGCTTGATAGCCGCGCGAATCCGAGGATACGTGCCACATCGGCAGATGTTGCCGGACATGAACGCGTCGATATCTTCGTCGGAGGGATTCTTGTTGGACGCCAGGAGCGCCGAGGCGGACATCATCTGACCGGGCTGGCAATAGCCACACTGCGGCACGTCCAGTGCGATCCAGGCCTTCTGCACCTTGTGATTGCCACCGAGACCTTCGATCGTCGTCACCTTCTGGCCGGAGACCGAACCCACGGGGGTCTGACAGGAGCGTACGGCCTGGCCATTCAGGTGCACGGTACAGGCGCCGCAGAGTGCTTTGCCGCAACCGAACTTGGTACCAGTCATACCCAGGTTGTCGCGCAGCACCCAAAGCAACGGCGTGTCGGGCGCGGCATCGACGCTCGTGCTTTTACCATTTACGTTGAACGAGATTTTCATTGCAAAGCTCCCCCTTAGTGAGGAATGAAGTTATTTAGAGAAGATTGGCGTAACACGGATATAGTTACGCCGGCCAAAATACACCAATAAAAACTGCGTTACAACTCTTTAACTTACATTGTCGGCCGGACCCAAAAATTCTTTCCTACAATTTGTGCATCGCCCGGTAATCGGCGCCAGGACTGGGTCTGCGGGCTGTCGTCAGCCGCCTACAAAGATGCAGGACGGCAAGGACCGTGCGTTGCTGGGGGATTGGGCCAATGGTGCAACGCAATATCCATGTGCTATAACCTGAAGCAAGCAATAAAACCAGTCTGACAAGCATCAGCGCGGCGCGAAGGAAGGCTCTATCGGTGCGGTTTTAGATCCTCGAACTTTTTCAATTCCAGGCGGGCAACCTGGTTGCGATGGACTTCGTCGGGACCATCCGCGAGCCGGAGTGTGCGATTGTGGGCATACATCATTGCCAGCGGAAAATCCTGGCAGACACCCCCGCCACCATGCGCCTGGATCGCCCAGTCGATCACTTGCTCGGCCATGTTGGGCGCGATGACCTTGATCATCGCGATTTCCGCCTTCGCTTGCTTGTTGCCCACGGTATCCATCATGTAGGCCGCCTTGAGCGTCAGCAGCCGCGCCTGTTCGATCATGAGGCGCGACTCGGCGATGCGCTCGTGCCACAGATTATGCTCGACGACGGGCTTGCCGAAGGCCACGCGGCTTTTGAGGCGCTTGCACATCAACTCGAGTGCCCGTTCCGCCTGACCGATGATGCGCATACAGTGGTGAATGCGGCCCGGTCCCAGCCTGCCTTGCGCGATTTCGAAGCCGCGCCCCTCGCCCAGCAAGATGTTCGCAGCGGGCACGCGCACATTTTCCAACGCAACTTCCATGTGCCCGTGCGGCGCGTCGTCGTAGCCGAACACGCTCAGCGACCGGATGACCCTGACGCCTTTTGCATCGGCCGGCACCAAAATCATCGATTGCTGTTTGTGCCGATCGGCGTTGCCTGGATCGGACTTGCCCATCAGGATGAAGATCTTGCAGCGTGGATCGCCGGCGCCGGAAGACCACCACTTGCGGCCATTGATAACGTATTCGTTGCCTTGGCGCTCGATGCGGCATTGGATATTGGTCGCGTCCGACGAGGCCACTTCCGGTTCGGTCATCAGGAACGCCGAGCGGATTTCGCCGTTTTGCAGCGGTATCAGCCATTGTTTCTGCTGGTCCGGGCTACCGTAGCGCAACAGCACTTCCATGTTGCCGGTGTCCGGCGCCGAACAGTTGAATACTTCCGGAGCCCAGCTGCTGCGGCCCATGATTTCGCACAGCGGCGCATATTCAAGGTTGGTCAATGTCCCGCCGTGGTCCTTTGGTTGCCATAGATTCCACAGACCCGCGGCGCGCGCCTTGGGCTTCAGCTCTTCCACGATGCGCGTGGGAATCCACGCGTTCCCCCTGGCCCGGTTCTCGGCTATTTCTTCGAAAAACCGCCCTTCCCGCGGGATGACATGCTCCTGCATGAACGCTGAAACTTTTTTTTGCAGTTCCTTGACCTTGTCCGAAAATTCGAAGTTCATGGCTGTTCCTTGCGTTGATGGATTACCTGCCGGGCGTAATACCGGAGTTGGTACGGACCGGCGTTCTCCCGAATTTTTTTGTTCAGCGCGCATGAAGGCGGTTGGGCCTCCAGTATGACACTGCCGAGGCCGCTTTTTAAGGTTGCGTGAGACGCAATTCGCTCGGCGCCTTATGCTCGAATCCCTTGATCGCGCCACGCAGAAAATCAGGCAGCGGCGCGGATTTGCGCGTAGCCGGATCGGCGTTGACGTAGACCACCTTGCCGCTGACCAACAACGCATCGACACGATAAATTTCCAGCCGGAAGTCGAAGCTGGATCGTCCGAGGCGCTCGACGCGCACACAGATGTCGATCTCGTCGTCGTATTGCGCCGATGCCTGATACTCGATCTCTGCCTTGCGAACATAGAGATCCGTCCCGTGCTTGGTCAAACCCTCGGGGTAGGGGTAACCAAGCGCCCGGTAATACTCGGTGATGCCGACATCGAAATAAGTCAGGTAGTGGCCGTTAAACACAATGCCCTGCCTGTCCACCTCGGCCCAGCGTACGCGCAACCCGTAACTGAATCTGAATTCCTGCCTTGCCATGAACGGTTGCGATTCTAGTCGAAGCGGTAGGCATCCATCGCCAGAATCCCGTAGCTGTGGCTGCGATGAATGCGACGTCCCGCAATGGCGGGATCACCTGCGCCGGCCGCCGCAAAGAGCGGCAGGAAATGTTCCTCGCTCGGATGATTGCGCGCAGCATGCGGACCGGCTTCGCGATAAAGCAGAAAATCGTCCTTGCTCCCGCTCTCGATGGTGCGTGCGAGCCATTCCTGAAAAGTGGTGACCCACTCGGGAGGCGGTGCATCGCGGCGATGGCGGCCGAACTCGTTAAGATTGTGCGTGGCGCCGCCGGAACCGAGGATGAGAACGCCTTCATCGCGCAACGGACGCAGTGTTTCACCCAGCTGAAAATGATGGGCCGTCCCCTGCTCCGGCTGCACGGTCAATTGCGTTACCGGAATGTCGGCGTCCGGATACATCAGCAGCAAAGGAACCCAGGCGCCGTGATCGAGACCGCGAGTCGGATGCAGGTGCGTCGGGACCCCCTTCGCGCCCAACAGTTTGCTTACGCGCGATGCCAGTTGCGGCGCTCCCGGCGCCGGATATTTGAGCCGATACAACTCGTCGGGAAAACCGTAGAAATCGTGAATGGTGTCAGGCCGATCGACTGTGCTGACTGCGGCTTCGCCGCTCTCCCAATGCGCGGACACGACGACGACCGCTTCCGGTTTGCCGAGCGTTGTGCCCAAACCGGAAAGGAATTCGCGTGCGGCACTCGTTTCCATCGGCAGGGTTGGAGCGCCGTGGGAAACGAAAATGGCCGGAAATCGCTCAGCCATAGCGCCGGCCCACCCATTCCGCGACGAGCACGGGCTTTGCCTCTCCCTCGCACTCCATCAAGATATCCCAGACCATCTGCACGCCGCCCTCAAAGCCCTGAAATTCCTTCAGCGTGAAACGGGCGCGCAGTCGCGTACCCGCCTTGACGGGCGCAGTGAAGCGCAGGCGATTGAATCCATAGTTCACGCCCATCTTCGATTTGCCGAACTGCAGCGACTCGTTGAGAAAGTGACTCAGCAATGACATCGTGAGAAAGCCATGCGCGATAGTCGTGCCGAAAGGCGACTCGCGGCGCGCGCGCTCGACGTCGACGTGGATCCACTGATGATCGCCCGTGGCCTCAGCGAACCGGTCGATGCGATCCTGGGTGACCTCCAGCCAGTCGCTGACGACGATCTCCTGCCCCGCTTTGCCGGAAAGTTCTTCCAGGCTGTCGAATACCACCCGCGTCATCCCGCCCTCCGCCACACCGTCCAAGGCCGGCAATGTACCGTAATCAATCCGCGCGCGCATTGCGCGCAGCAATTCGAGGCCCGACAATGGGCAATCGCGGATTCGGGATGGAGAAAAGAATGCAGATCGGCATGGTGGGCCTGGGACGCATGGGCGCGAACATGGCGCGGCGCATGGCGCGCGCGGGAGCGCAGGTCAGCGCATTCGATCTGAGTCCCATGGCGCGAAGCGCTCTTGCGCGGGAAGGCGGCATCACTGCACATGCGGAACTGGCCGCGCTGGTCGCCGCACTTGCGGCACCCCGCGTCGTATGGGTCATGCTGCCGGCGGGTGACATCACAGAGCAGGCTCTTCACACCTTGGCAACACTGATGGCCAAAGGCGACGTGCTGGTCGACGGCGGAAATGCGAATTACAAGGATTCGCGGCGGCGCGCCGGGTGGCTGGCCGAGCGCGGACTCGGGTTTGTCGACGCGGGTGTGTCGGGCGGGGTCTGGGGTCTGGAGAACGGCTACGCGCTAATGCTGGGAGGGAGCAAGGACGCCGTCTCCAAGGTCGAACCCTTCGCAAAATTACTCGCTCCTTCAGCGGATCGCGGCTGGATTCATTGCGGGCCGGCGGGGTCCGGACATTACGTCAAGATGATCCACAACGGTATCGAATACGGCATGATGCAGGCGTACGCAGAAGGCCTTTCCATCATGCAAGCCAAAACCGAATTCGACCTCGATCTGGCCGCCATCACCGAAATGTGGCGTCACGGCAGCGTAGTGCGCTCGTGGTTACTGGATCTGACGGCCGATTTCCTGAAGAAAGGGCAGACGCTCGAATCGATCGATCCAGTCGTCGCGGACTCCGGAGAAGGCCGCTGGACAGCCATCGAAGCGATCGAACTTGGCGTGCCTGCCCCGGTCATGAGCCTTGCTCTGATGGCGCGCTTCGCAAGCCAGGGGCAGGATGACTATGCCGCGAGACTGCTGGCAATGATGCGCGCAGGATTCGGCGGCCACGCAGTTCAGAGCGCTGAACACAGCAATACAGCTAAGCCGGCTGAACGCAAATGATGGTCGTGTTGATGGGCGTTTCCGGCGTCGGCAAGACCACCATCGGGCAAATACTGGCCGAACGCACCGGCTGGCGCCTATATGACGCCGACGAATTCCACTCCGCCGCAAGCATCGAGAAAATGCGCAATGGCATCGCGCTCGAAGATGCGGACCGCTGGCCCTGGCTCGATCGCATGCATGCGATGCTGGTAGAGAAACAGGGGCGCGGTGAAAGCGTCCTGCTGGCCTGCTCGGCGCTCAAGCAGAAATATCGCGAGCGCCTGGCAAAGGATTGTCCGGATTTGCACTGGGTCTATCTTAAAGGGGCGTTCGAGTTGATCCGCAGTCGACTCGAAGCACGCAAGAACCACTATATGAAAGCAGGGCTGCTCGAATCCCAGTTCGCCGCACTGGAAGAACCGCAGGACGCAATAGTTGCGGAGGTCGGACCGGAACCCGAAGTGATCGCGGATTTCGTTTTGCGCCAACTGCAGGTATCGGCGCCGCGCAAAACTTGTTCGA
>Ga0207675_100000186_pt1 | contig 56221 bp, 59 predicted proteins | sample KBSSwiS42_FD_184305 | JGI IMG/M metagenome (GOLD analysis project Ga0207675, IMG submission 184305) | Switchgrass rhizosphere microbial communities from Kellogg Biological Station, Michigan, USA - KBS Switchgrass S4-2 (SPAdes) (version 2) | ecosystem: Host-associated > Plants > Roots >...
GAGGGTACCCGCCGCGAACACGATCGACATCGACGACTCGGGGAAAATCGTCGGTCTGTTCTGACGAGAACCGGCAATGCAGCGCCTGGTCGAGATCCGCTCGTATCAGCTCAAGCGCGGCACCGCGACGGAATTTCACGCAGCCGTCGAGACGACCGCGGTGCCGATGCTGCGCGACTGGGGTGCGGATGTGGTGGCCTACGGGCCGTCCGAGCACGCGCCGGACACCTATTACCTGATCCGCGCCTACGTGGATATCGACGATCTCAACCGCCGCCAGGATGCGTTCTACGGTTCGGACGAATGGCGCAACGGTCCGCGCGAAGGGATCGTGTCGCGGATCGAGAGCTATCTCAGCACGGTGCTCTGGATGTCGCCCGAGGCGATCGAGGATCTGCGCCGGCGCAACCAGCGCTGAGCGCTCCGCCCGGCGTTGACGGACCCTGCCACCCGGTGCTCTAGTCGGTTCGCATGCGATACCGGCTGCTCGCAGACGCCGTCCTGATCGTCCATCTCGCCTTCATCGCCTTCGTGGTGCTGGGCGGTCTGCTGGTACTGCGCTGGCCGCGGATCGCGTGGCTGCATCTGCCCGCCGTCGCCTGGGGTGCGTGGATCGAGTTCAGCGGGAGGATCTGCCCCCTCACCCCGCTCGAGGTCGGCTTGCGCGCGCGCGGGGGCGCGGCGGCGTACAGCGGCGGCTTCATCGAGCACTACATCACGGGGCTCATCTACCCTGAGGGGCTCGACCGCACTCAGCAGGTCGTGCTCGGGGTCTTCGTCCTGGTGCTGAACGTCGGTATCTATACGTGGCTTCTGTGGCGGCGCCGCAGGCTTCAGCCGCGCTGATCCAACGCGCGAACCGGTCGATCGGTCATCCGTTCCAGGGTGACGAAGCTGAACGGATACGCGTGTGTTGCGTCCGCGGAGTGTCGTTCGCGATGCGTCTCGCGCCAGGCATCCGGGTCGATCGACGGGAAAAATGTGTCCGCCGCAACGCGCGCGTGAACCCGCGTGAGCTCGATCACTCGGGCCAGTGGCAGCGCCTGGGCGAAGATGTCGGCACCGCCGATCACGGAGATTTCAGCGACCCCGCCGGCAGCCCGCAGCGCCTCGTCGAAGGAGTGCACGACCGTCGCCCCCTCGATCGCGAGCGTGCGATCGCGGGTCACGACGATGCTGTGCCGCCCTGGCAGCGGCCGGCCGATCGAATCCCAGGTGCGCCGTCCCATGATCATCGGCTTGCCCATGGTCAGCGACTTGAAGCGCCTGAGATCCGCGGGCAGGTGCCAGGGCAACTGACCCGCGTGGCCGATGCCGCCCCGCTCGTCGGCCGCGACGACGATCGTTACCAGGGTCATTGCGAGACGGCGACTCAGCGCCGCCGACGCCGTGGCTGCTTCCGCCTGCGGCCCTGCTTGCGCTTGCGGTCGAGCGGTACGGGATCGAGCATCGTGCCGCGACATTGCGTGGAGCCGCAGCGGCAGACGTAGAGTGCGAGCTCCTTCGGGTCGTCGGTGCTCTCCCAGGTGAGCTGATAGTCATAACCCAGCTCTTCACCCGGCCTGATATCGCGGATAGCATCGATGAACACGCGGCCATCCTCGATGATGGTCTCGCAGTTCGGATCGCAGGAATGGTTGATGTAGCGAGCCTCGTTCCCGTCCACGCCAGCATCGATGCAGATCGCGTCATCCACGACGAACAGGAACGTGTGGCCGTCGTCCTGGCCCCTGTCCTCGTAGCGCGCGTCTGCCTCCTCATGCGAGATGCGATTGCCGAGATATTCGACGACTCGCGCTCCGACCGGTATCTTGCGCGTCGCATATACACCGCGGCCGTGGATCCGCGACCGCCGGACCTCGTAAGGCAGATCATGGCGGACTATCGCGCCGCGGCGGGTCGCCGCGCGCATGTGCGCATGGTGATGCGGGGCAGTCTTGGCCTTCTTCATACGGCGATCGGTGCCCTGATGGCGGGGTGTGCCTCGTAACCGGTGAACTCGAAGTCCTCGAACCGGTATTCAAAGATCGACGCCGGGCGGCGCCGCATGACCAGTCGCGGCGGCGGCAGCGGCACCCGGCCGAGCTGCAACCGCGCCTGCTCGAGGTGGTTGGAATACAGGTGGCAGTCGCCGCCGGTCCAGACGAACTCCCCGACCTCAAAGCCGGTCTGCTCGGCCATCATGTGCGTGAGCAGTGCGTAGGAGGCGATGTTGAACGGCACGCCGAGGAAGATGTCGGCGCTGCGCTGATAGAGCTGGCAGGACAGGCGCCCGTCGGCAACGAAGAACTGGAAGAGCGCGTGGCAGGGGGTAAGCGCCATCCGGTCGAGCTCGCCCACGTTCCACGCGCTCACGACGATGCGCCGCGAGTGCGGATCCCGCTTCAGCAGGTCGACCGCGGCCGCGATCTGGTCGATCATGCGGCCATCCGCGGCGCGCCATTGCCGCCACTGCACGCCGTAGACGGGTCCCAGCTCGCCCTCAGCATCCGCCCACTCGTCCCATATCGTTACGCCGTGCTCGCGCAGGTACGCGACGTTGCTCTCGCCGCGCAGGAACCACAGCAGCTCGTGCACGATCGACTTCAGGTGCAGCTTCTTGGTCGTGAGCAGCGGAAACCCGGCGGCCAGGTCGAAGCGCATCTGGTGGCCGAACACGGCGCGTGTGCCGGTCCCGGTGCGATCGGTCTTGGGCACGCCGTGCTCCAATACGAGCCGCAGCAGGTCGAGATACTGTTTCATGAAAAGCGGGTGTAGTTGCCGGACGGCTCGTTGCGGCGGTGAGCGACCACCAGCATCCAGACACCGGCGACGATCATGGGCATCGAAAGAAGCTGCCCGGTCGTGACCCAGCCGAGTGCGAGGTAGCCGCGGTTCTCGTCGGGGATCCGCACGAATTCCACTGCGAAGCGGAATACGCCGTAGCACACCAGAAAGAGTCCCGTGGGCGCGAGTCTCGGCCGCGGCCGAGCCGTGTACCACCACATGATCACGAACAGCACCAGCCCCTCGAGCAGCGCCTCGTAAAGCTGCGAGGGATGGCGCGCGACCCCGTCGACGACGAAGGCCCAGGGCACGTCGGTTTCCTTGCCCCAGAGCTCGCCGTTTATGAAGTTTCCGATGCGGCCGGTGCCAAAACCGATGGCAGGCAGCGGCGCTGTGAAATCGAACGCATCGGCGATGCGCTTGCCGCGGCTGCGCGCGAAGAGCACGAGCGCGATCGCCACGCCCGCGAGCCCGCCGTGAAAGGACATCCCGCCCTCCCAGATCCTGAAGGCGCTGAGCGGGTCGGCGAACAGGCGTTCCGTACCATAGATCAGCATCCAGCCCAGTCGCCCTCCGAGTATGACGCCGATCGCGCAGTAGAAGATAAGGTCGTCCACCTGAGCGGCCGTCCAGGTCGAGCCGGGACGTCTCGAGCGGTGCCGGGCCAGCCACCAGCCGGCCAGAAAGCCGAGCAGGTACATCAGTCCATACCACCGGACCTGCACGGGACCGATCGCGACCGCGACCGGATCGAAATGCGGATAGACGAACATCGGCCGCTATCTTACCGGGTGCGGCCGGTCAGCCACCGGCCTGGATCGAGATGACTTCGGCTCCGTCCGCGAACAGCTGCTGAACGGATCTCGTGCGCGAGACCTCCCTCGTTCACCGGCGAATAAAACTTGATGACGATCGGCTCGGCCATATCCGGTCTCCTTGATGGGTCGACACGTCGTCAGTCGTGCACGACCCGGCAGGTCAGCGTCTTGAGATACCGCGTCTCGGGGATGGCGGGATGGATCGGATGATCGGGCGCGTGGCCGCCGACCGCGATCACCTGGGCGAATCGCGACAGGTGCCGCGCGGACTGCTGCACCGCCGCGATGAGCTCGTCCTGCTGCAGGTGATGGGAGCAGGAGCAGGTCACGAGGATGCCGTCCCGCGACAGAAGCTGCATCGCCATCTGGTTCAGCTTTCGATAGGCCGCGATTCCCTTCGGCAAGTCACGCTTGCGCTTGACGAAGGCCGGGGGATCGACGATGACCAGGTCGAACTTCTCCCCCGCCGCGCGCAGCGCCGCCAGCGCATCGAATGCGTCGTCGCGCAGCGTGCGGACGGTGCCGAGATCGTTGGCAGCCGCGGACTCCTGGAGCAGCGTCAGCGCCGCGGCCGAGGAATCGACGCAGAGCACTTCGCCAGCGCCGGCGCGCGCGGCGGCGAGCCCCCAGGCGCCGAGGTACGCGAACACGTCGAGCACGCGGGCGCCCTTCGCGTACTTGAGCATCTCGCGGCGGTTCACTGCCTGGTCATAGAACCAGCCGGTCTTCTGTCCCCGGCCGAGCGGCAGTTTGAAGCGCACGGCGTTCTCCTCGAGCCAGGCATGCTCGGGCGGCTCGCCGAGCGCGATCTCGACGTAGGACGGCAGACCCTCGAGCTCGCGACTGCCGCCGTCGTTCTTCCAGATCATCGCCCGCGGCCCGACGACCTGCTCGAGCGCTGCCAGCAGCTCCGGCTTGCGCGCCTCCATGCCGGCCGTGCCGATCTGACCAACGATCACGTCTCCGTAGCGGTCGAACACCACGCCGGGCAGACCGTCGGACTCGCCGTATGCCAGTCGGTACCAGGGTGTCTGGAAGCTCCGCTCGCGCAGAGCCAGAGCGACCTGCAGGCGGTGCACGAACAGCGACTTGCCCGGCGGGTGCCCGGGATCGCGACCGAGAATGCGAGCGCAGATCAGCGCGTGTGGATTGACGTAGGCGTAGCCCAGGAACCGGTCGCGGTCGCCGACGACGCGACAGAGCGCGCCGCTTGCGAAGCGCGCGAGCGGTGTGCGCTCGTTGTCCACCTCGTTGCTGAAGATCCAGAGGTGCCCGGCCGAGATGCGGCGGTCTTCGCGATGCTTGAGGCGCAGTTCGGGGAGCGAGGCGCCTTCCACTGGCGCGACAACTGCGTCAGTCATCGATCGGGCGCTCATCCGCTATAGTGCCGGCATTGTAGCCCACGCGCCCTCGCATGACGCACACCCGGCCGACACGGACGCAGCGCAACCGGCTCGCGGATGAGACGAGCCCGTACCTGCTGCAGCACGCCAGCAACCCCGTCGACTGGCATGCATGGGGATCGGAGGTGCTCGACCTCGCGCGTCGCGAGGACAAGCCGATCCTGCTCTCGATCGGATATTCGGCGTGTCACTGGTGCCACGTGATGGCGCACGAATCGTTCGAGGATCCTGCGTGCGCGCAGGTGATGAACGAGCTCTTCGTCAACGTCAAGGTCGATCGCGAGGAGCGTCCGGATCTCGATCGCATCTACCAGACCGCGCACCAGATGCTGACACAGCGCGGCGGCGGCTGGCCGCTCACGATGTTTCTCTCACCGCACGATCAGCGGCCGTTCTTCGGCGGCACGTATTTTCCGCCGGAACCGCGTCACGGCATGCCCGCCTTCACCGACCTGCTGCGCCGGGTCGCAGAGTACTACCGCAGCCATCGCGCGGAAATCGAACAGCAGGGCGACGCACTGATCCAGGTATTCGGCGAGCTCACGCCGCCGCCGGCCGAGGCAGGCGCGGCGCTCAACCGCGCGCCGCTCGCGGCCGCGCGCGAGCAGCTGACACGCGAGTTCGACGGTCGCTTCGGCGGTTTCGGCCAGGCGCCCAAATTTCCGCACCCGATGAATCTCGAGTTCCTGCTGCGGAGCTGGCGCGAGTCGGCCGATGCCGTCAATGGCGAGGAGCCCGATCTGCAGGCGCTCTACATGGCCACGCTCACCCTGACCCGCATGGCCGAGGGCGGCATCTACGACCAGCTGGGCGGTGGCTTCTGCCGGTATTCGGTCGACCCGTACTGGATGATCCCGCATTTCGAGAAGATGCTGTACGACAACGGCCAGCTGCTCGCAGTCGCGGCGCAGGCGGCGCTTGCGACCGCGGATCCGCTCTTCCTGCGGGTGGCGGGTGAGACGGCGGACTGGCTGCGCCGCGACATGGAGGGTCCCGGCGGAGGTTTCTTCGCGACTCTCGATGCGGATTCGGAAGGCCACGAAGGCCGCTTCTATGCCTGGGACCTCGAAGAGCTGCGCGACCTGCTGCCACCAGACGAATATCCCGCATTCGCGGCTCGCTTCGGACTCGACCGGCCGCCGAATTTCGAGGGCAAGTGGCATCTGCACTGCTTCAAGTCCATGACGGCGGTAGCCGAGGAAATCGGTGCAGAAGAGGCCGCGGCTGGCCGGCTGATCGACCAGGCGCGCGCTCGGCTGTTGCCCGTGCGAAACCGGCGTGTCTGGCCGGCACGTGACGAGAAGATACTCACGAGCTGGAACGGACTTGCGATCGCGGGCCTTGCCGCGGCGGCACGGAGCCTCCGGCGCCCGGAACTCGCCGAATCCGCGGCGCGCGCCGCAGACTTCCTGCACGAGCACTGCTGGTACCAGGGAAGACTGCTCGCGGTGCACAAGGACGGCCGTTCGCGGTTTCCGGCGTATCTCGACGATCACGCCTCGCTCGCCTGGGGACTTCTCGAGCTCGTTCAGGCCCGCTGGCACGCGCCGCATCTCGCCTGGGCGATCGATCTCACCGAGGCGATGCTGCGCCATTTCGAGGATCGCGACTCAGGCGGATTTTTCTTCACCGCGGACGATCACGAGCAGTTGATTCTCAGGCCGAAGACCTTCAGCGACGACGCCACGCCAGCCGGGAATGGCGTGGCCGCCCGGCTCCTGGTGAGACTGGGCTTTCTGCTCGCCGAGCCGCGCTATCTGGCCGCCGCCGAGCGAACCCTGCGTGCTGCGTGGCCGGTGCTCGAAAAGTACCCGCATGGCCACACCACCCTCGCGATGGCGCTCGACGAGCTGACTGCGCCGCCCGCCGCCGTCGTGCTGCGCGGCGAGGCCGCGGAGCTGGCAGCCTGGCAATTCGAACTCGACCGTCTCTATGACCCGCGCCGGCTCGTGCTCGCCATTCCCGCCGACGCCACCGGACTCCCGCCCGCCCTCGCCGAGAAAACGGCTCCGAGCCAACTACTGGCGTATGTGTGCCGCGGCATGCAGTGTTCTGCGCCAGTAGCGTCCCTGCCGGCGCTTATCGATGAGCTGCGCGGCAGCAGGGCCGAACGCTCATGAGACTGGGCTTTATCGGGCTCGGAAACATCGGCGCGCCAATGGCGCGGCGGTACCTGCGGCCCGAATTCGAGCTCACGGTGCACGACAACCATGCCGAGGCGCTGCGGCCCTTCGAGGACACGGGCGCGCGTCTCACGACGTCCTGCGCCGATCTCGTCCAATCGTCGCAGGTGATCGCGGTGTGCGTGCGCGACGACGTCGAGCTCCTCGCAGTCGCCTACGGCGACGGCAGCCTCAGCGATTCGATCGAGCCCGGGACGACGGTGATCGTGCACAGCACCGTGCGTCCGCAGACCGTCCGCGACCTTGGCGAGTCGCTCGCGCTGCGCGGCGGGCGTCTGCTCGACGCAGCCGTCACGGGCGGCGCACATCTCGCCGCCGTCGGCGAGCTCTGCGCGATGGTGGGCGGCGACGCCGCCGATCTCGCGCGCGTGCAGCCCGTGCTCGCGGCCTGCTGCCAACGAATCATCCATGCGGGCCCGCTTGGCGCCGGGATGGTGCTCAAGGCGGCCAACAACCTGGTGACCATGCTGCAGCTCGTCGCCGCGCACGAGGCGGACGCCCTCGCCCGCGCAGGCGGCCTCGATCCGGCGCTGCTCGTCGACGTGATGACCGAGAACGGCAATCTCACGGACACGATGCGGCGCTTCCTCGAGTTCCGCACGACCGGGCCAGCCTCGCTTAGCGAGCGCGCCTATCGCGAATTCCAGGACCGGATGGGACGGCTCGGCGCCAAGGACCTCCAGGTTGCGCTCGACATCGCCCGCGAAGCGGGCATCGAGCTGCCGGGTGCGGCCGCGGCACGACCGCTGATGGCCGGCGTGTTCAATGCGGGCTCCGGGACCGGCCAAGGAGGCAGCGATGCAGGATGACGACCGCCGTGAACGCGGCGAACGGATGTTCCGCGAGGTCTATGGCGACGTCGTACCCCTGCCGCCGCCCGGACAGCGCGACGATTTCATCGCGCTCATGCTCGATCAGCTGTTCGCCGAAGTCTGGACCCGTGGCGCGCTGCAGGTCCGCGATCGCCGGCTGCTGATCATGGGCATCATCGCCGCTCTCGGCGACGGGGAGCTGTTCGCGCTGCAGGCGCGGGCCGCGCTTGCGAACGGCGAGTTGTCGCAGGCCCAGCTCGAGGAGATCGTGATCATGCTCGCGCAGTACGTGGGCTATCCGCGCGCCTCGCGGCTGCGGAGCGCGGTCGCGCCGGTACTCAAGGACGGCGGCTAGGCGCAGCCGTCATCCAGGCAATTTCATCCGGCGCAGAAGATCTGCATAGCGCGCATCCCCGATGAGCGAGCGCACGCTCGGTGCTCCGACGATATCGGCCAGCCCGCCGTCGCGGCGCTGGTAGGCGAGCTCGAGCCAGCGAAAGGCTTCATCGGTCTCGCCGCGCCAGGCGTGGACCTCGCCGAACTGATAGGCTGCGACGTCGCTGAACCGTCGAGCTTGCTCCAGCGCATCGCGCGAGCCGGCGTCATCGCCCGCGGTATGCAGGCACATCGCCTGGCCGAAGAGACCCCATCCCAGGTCCCGTTCCGCCGCCATTTCGCGCTGCGCTTCCTCCAGCCGTCCCTGGTAGAGCAGCACGCGCCCGAGAAAGAAATGAGCTGCACCCCGCCCCGGGTCGAGCTCCAGCTCTCGGCGAAAGGCCGCCTCCGCTTCCGCGAGGCGGCCCGAGTTCGTGGCGTTGCGCCCGACAAAGTGATGCGTGATGGGTCTCAGCGGGTCGCAGGCGAGCGACGCCGCATACGAACGCGCCGCGTCATCGTGTCGAGCCAGCGTGTATTCGAGGACTCCCTGCGTCATCAACGCATCGGCATTGCCCGGCTCGAGCGTCAGAGCGTGCGTGAGCTCGCGCTCCGCAGCGGTCCAGTCCCAGTCGTAGGCGACGTGGATCCACGCCATGGCCGTGTGGGCATCTGCCAGGCGGGGATCCAGCGTGAGCGCCTTGCGGATGGAGCAGCGACCCGCGTCGAACCCGGTGCTCGTCGGCACGTACCCGTAGTCCGCCTGACGGATCTGCGCCCAGCCGAGGCCTGCCCACGCGGGTGCAAATCCCGCGTCCAGCTCAACGGCACGGCGAAAGCTTTCGATCGCCTGCGCATAACCCTCACCAGTACGGCGGCCGGTGAGAAATCGGCCGCGCAGATACAGGTCGTAAGCTTCGCGGTTCGCTGTAACTGCCGGCGCGGAACGGGCCATCACCCCCGGCGGCGGCGTAGCACTCGCACGGCTGGCGGCGGGTTGCACCCCCGCAGCCAACAGGCTCCGACGCAGTTGCTCCGCAACGGCCAGGGCGATCTCGTCCTGCACGGCGAAGAGGTCGGTCAGGTCGCGATCATAACTCTGCGACCACAGATGCGAGCTGTCCGCGGCGCGGATAAGCTGCGCGGTGACCCGCAGGCGATCCTGCGCCTTCCGAACACTGCCCTCGAGCACGTGGCTCACGTCGAGCTCGCGCGCTATGTCGGCGATCTTGGCGTCCTTCCCCTTGAAGGCGAACGAGGATGTCCGCGCAATGACGCGCAGCTCCGCCACGCGCGTGAGCAGGTTGAGGAGCTCCTCGGCGAGACCGTCGGCAAAATACTCCTGGTCGCGTGCCTGGCTCAGGTCGGTGAAGGGAAGCACGGCGATCGACGGATGTCTGCCCGACTGCATTCGCACCGTCTGCTGCACCGCGTTCGAAGCAGCGGGAACCATCGGCGGCAATGACTCGACGCCGCGTTCCGCTATCGACGCGCCGGCGGGCTCGATGATCCACGCCAAGACCACTGCGAGTGGAAAGCCGAGGATGAGGAGTAGCGTCACGAGCCGCACGGTCCAATTCGGCAAATTCAGCGCCGGCACCAGCACGTCGGAGACCTGCAAAAGGAGCCAGGCAATCACCGCATAGGCGATGGCGGTGCGGATCACCTTGCGGCGTTGCAACTCGGCGAGAAACCTCAATGCCGACCACCGGGGTCACAAAAACCGGCGGCAGAATAACAGAGGTGCTGTCTCAGGCTGCGCTCTCCGGTGCCTCAGTCGCGCGGGGTGAAGCGGACGGGTACACGCGTGTGACCGCGGACCTGCGGCGAATGCATTCGCTCGAGCCCCGTTTCCTCGACGACGAAGTCGGGCGCCGTGTCGAGTATCTCTTCGAGCGCGATGCGCGCCTCGAGCCGTGCGAGCGGCGCTCCGAGGCAGGCGTGCGCGCCCGCGCCGAAGCCCAGGTGATCGCGAGCGTTGCGGCGGATGTCGTACACCTCCGCGCGCTCGAATTTGCGCTCGTCGCGGTTGGCTGAAATAAAGAGCAGCGCCACCTTGGCGCCGGCCGGGATGGTCCGCCCGTGGAGCGCGACGTCCTCCGTGGTGGTCCGCGCCATCATCTGCGTCGGCCCGTCGAAACGCATCGTCTCCTCCACGACCAGCGGCACGAGCCCCCGGTCGTTGAGCACCAGGTGCCGCTGGTCGGGATGCCGGTGCAGCTGGCAGACGATGTTGCCGATCAGCTTCGTGGTCGTCTCGTTACCCGCGATCGACAGCAGATACAGGTAACCGAGCAGTTCCTCGTGACTCAGTTTCCCCGTGGCTTCCGCCTCGATGAAGCTTGCGATCAGGTCCGCCTGCGGCGGGAGCCCCGCACGGCGGCGCAGATCGTCCTCGTAGTAACCGAAGATCCGCAGTGTCGCCTCGAGACCCGCGTCTGGCATCTCGAACACGCCCTCGTCCCGGTGCACGACCGTGTCGGTCCAGCCGCGGAGCATGTCCTCGTCCTGTTTCGGTACTCCGAGCAGCCGGCACAAGACGGCCATCGGCAGCCGCGCGGCGAAATCGGCGATGATGTCGATCCGACCCGTCGCCAGGTGCGGGACCAGCAGCTCGCGCGCGAGCCGGCGGATCGCCTCCTCGAGCGGCGCCACGGCCGAGCGGGTGAAGAGCCGATCCGCCAGATGACGCAGCCGCGAGTGATCCGGCGGGTCGCTGTTGATCAGTAGCGGAAGCTGCCCCTTGAGCGGTTCCAGTGTCGTGCCCTGCGCGCTCGAATAGACCCGATAGTTACGCGCTGCGGCGAAGCAGTCGGCGTAGCGCGAAAGTGCCCAGAATCCGTAGCGCTCGTTGTAATAGGCCGGAGCCTCGTCTCGCAACCGGCGGTACGCAGGATAGGGATCGTCGTGGTGCTCGTAATCGAAGGGGTCGTAGAGCGGCGCATCGGCCCCGGCCTCCCGTCCACGATCCGGCACGAGCCCGGTCACAGGTCCTTCTCCATGACCTTGGGGCGCTTGCCGACCGGTCGCATCACGACGAGATCGAGCGAGCAGTCCGGCGGGAAGTCGAAGCAGTGCGCGATCGCCTCCCCCACCGGCTCGGGCGACATCATCCCGGCCCAGTACGCGCCGTGCTCGAGCCAGGCTGCGTATGCCTCGCCGGCCGCCTGAGGATCCCAGCCGCTGCCGAAGCCCGTCATCGTGTTGCCGGGCACGAAGGTCGTTACCGCGATGTTGTCGCCGCGCACCTCGACGCGCAGCTCCTTCGAGAACTGCTCGAGCGCGGCCTTGGTCGCGGAATAGACCGACAGGTGCGCGAACGCCATCTCCTCGTGCACCGTGGCCGAGGACACGTTGACGATCCGACCGCCGCCCTGCGCGCGCAGGTGCGGAATCACGGCCTGGCAGGCGTACACGGGCGCCAGAAAATTGACCGCCACCTGCGCCACGACGTCCGCGGCACGCAGCTTCTCGATGCGGCTCGCGTAGGAAGTGCCCGCATTGTTGACGAGGCCGTCGATCCGGCCGAGCTCCCGGTGGACGCGATCGATCGCGACCCGGAGTGCGTCCGCGTCCGCCACGTCGACAGCGACCGGGGTTGCGGCCTCGCCTAACCCTTCGCGGGCAGCCGCAAGTGCCGCACCATCGCGTCCCAGGATCGCGACCCGCGCGCCGCGCCGCACCAGACTCGCTGCCGCCGCGAGCCCGATATTGCGCGAGCCGCCCGTGACGATCACGACCTTGCCCGCGAGCACGCCGCTCATGCCGGGAGCCCCACGGTCTTTGTCTGCAGGTACTCCTCGAACCCCTCGATGCCCATCTCGCGACCGATGCCGCTCTGCTTGTAGCCGCCGAATGGCGCATCAGCGTCGAAGGCGTTGCCGGAGTTGACGTTCACCGTGCCGGCGCGGAGCCTGCGTGCAACCGAAATCGCTCGCTCGCGATCCGCCGAGTGCACCGCACCGGCGAGACCGTAGATCGAGTCGTTGGCGATCCGCACCGCGTCGTTGTCGCCGTCGTGCGCGATCACTGTGAGCACGGGACCGAAGATCTCCTCCTGCGCGATGCGCATGCGGTTCTCGACGCCGGCAAATAGTGTCGGTTCGACATAGAAGCCGCGCGGCAGGCGCGGCGGGATACCGCCCCCGGTGACAAGCCGCGCACCCTCGCGGCGCCCGATGTCGACGTAGCCCAGCACCCGCTCGCGTTGCGCCTGCGAGATCACGGGGCCGAGGATCTGCTCGCGGCTGCCCGGATCGCCGTAGGGAAGGCTCTCGAAGATGGTCTTGAGCGTCTCGACTGCTTCCTCGAGCCGCGTGCGTGGCACGAGCATCCGGGTCGGTATGCTGCAACCCTGGCCCGCGTGATAGCAGACGGCGAGCCCGCCGTAGAGCGCCTGGCTGAAATCGGCATCGTCGAGCAGGATGTTGGCGGACTTACCGCCCAACTCCAGGAACACGCGCTTCAGACTCGCGGCAGCCGCGGCCATGATGCGGCGCCCTGTCGCGGTCGAGCCGGTGAAGGAAATCACGTCGACACGTGGATCCTCGACGAGCTGCGCGCCCAGCGCGGCCTTGTCGGAGCCGGTGATCACGTTCAGTACGCCAGGAGGCAGATCGGTCGCCGCAGCGGCCTCGCCAATCAACGCGGCGGACCACGGCGTTTCGGGCGCCGCCTTGAGGATGACCGTGCAGCCCGCGCCGAGGGCGGCCACACACTTCGCAAGGTTGATCTGCATCGGCGCATTCCACGGGGTGATCGCGCCGACGACGCCGGCGGCTTCCTTCCATACGAGCCGCCGAGTCGGCATACCCATTGCGTGCGTGATGCCGATATCGCGCTCGAAGGCGTGTTCGCGCGCCAGCGCGAGGGTCCAGTCAATGAACCGGATCGGAAGGTCGAGCTGGTATCCGTAGGTGAGACCGAGCGGCGCGCCGGTTTCGCCGGCGATGCGCTCGCGCGCCGCGTCTGCACGCGAGCGAAGCTGGTCGCGGAGCTGCGTCAGGCAGTGCACTCGCAGCGCGCGGTCACGCGCCCACTCACCGTCGTCGAAGGCGCGGCGCGCGGCGGCGATCGAAGCGTCCATGTCGGCGGTGTGCGCATCCGCGGCCAGGCCGATCGCTTCGCCCGTCGCCGGGCCGATGTTGTCGTAGCTGCGGCGGCCGCTCGCGGGTCGCAGCCGACCGTCGATGAACAGTTGCGAGCTCGGCTGATCGGGCATCGCCGCGCTCAGGTCCGCATCCACTGACCACCATCCACGTTGAGCACGTGGCCGGTCACCCAGCGCGCCTCGTCCGAGAGCAGAAACAGCACGGCGCCGGTCAGGTCCTCGGGCTTGCCTAAGCGGGCGATCGGCATGGTGGCGAGGATCGCGGCGAGCTGCGCATCGGTTGCGTTGCCGTGCAGCGCCGGTGTGTCGGTAGGCCCCGGCGCGATGCCATTGATGCGGATCCCGAGCGGACCGAGCTCGCGCGCGAGCGCGAAGGTCAGGCCGTTCAGGCCGTATTTCGCGACGCTGTACATGCCATAGGCCATGTGCGCCGCGGTCGAAGTCTGGTTGACGATCGCCCCGCCCTGCCGCCGCATGTGCGGCAGCACGGCGCGCGTCATTATCAGCGCGCCGTTCATGTTGATGCTCATGAACCGCTGGTAGTAGTCGAGATCCACCGCGATCAGCGGATCGAGGCGCATGCCGGCGAAGAGCGCGGCGTTGTTGACCAGGTAATCGAGGCGGCCGAAGGCCTGCGTCGTTGCCTCCGCCGCCGCGGCGGCCGACTCGACCGAGCTGACATCGGTCGCGACGAAGAGTGAACGTCCGCCACCCGCCACGATGTCTGCGGCGACCGCCTTGCCGCGCGTCGCGTCGATGTCGGCGACGACGACCGCGGCACCCTCGCGCGCGAGCGCGCGTGCGTAGGCTTCGCCGATGCCGCCAGCCGAGCCGGTTACGATCGCGACCTTGTTATCGAATCGCACAGACCCTCCTGGCCGGCCATGGCACAGGGGCGCGATTCTAGCCCGGATTTCTTGCAGCCCGGGTCGCGGATCAGTAGGCGGTGAGCGTGGCGCCGGTGCGCGGCACGACGACCTCGCGGCCGGGTCCGGCGAAAGTCAGGGGCACCGACACGTTGCGCATCCCCGCATTTCGCAGCACGGCGAAGTGCAGATGCGGTCCGCTCGAGAAGCCCGTGTTGCCGGAATTGGCTATGTACTCACCGCGCGCGACGCGCTGCCCGGGCTGGACCCGGATCGAGTCCATCTGCAGGTGTGCGTAGATGGCGTTCGTGCCGTCGTCGTGCAGGATCTGCACGAAGTTGGCCTCGTCCTGGCTCGACGGTGCAAGGCCACCTTTGTAGAACCGGTGAGCGACGTTGATCACCACTCCCTCGCGCGCAGCATGCACGGCGCTGCCTTCCGGCATCGCGAAGTCGATGGCATAGCGACTCGAGGGGTCGATGTGCGTGAAGTTGTCCGGCGGGGCCTGGCTCACCATGTAGGCACGCGCGTTGGCAAATGGTGCACGGTACGGACCCTTGGGCGCGTGCTCGGCACCTGGCACGCCGATCACGTAGCCGAAGTCGTAGGGGATCTGCGCCTTGCCCGTCGGAGGTGGCAATGAGAACAGCAGCCGCTCCGAGCGGGGTGCGACGGTCGCGCGCACCGTTTCCGCCTCGCTCATGTTGCCCACGCGCAGTCCGAACTCGACGCTGCACCGGCACTCGTTGACGGCCACGATCGAGATCCCCTCGGGCGTGCTGCGCGGCTCGACGGAGATCCGAGGGGCAGCGGCGCCGGACTTGACCGGGACCGGCTCCACGGCGCGGACCGCGTCGGGCTGACGGTCGGCGAACACCCAGTGGCCGTTCTTGTCCTTGTACCGGTAGACCTCGGCCGCGGCCGGGGCCGCGGCAAGCGCGATACAGGCAAGGGCGAGCAAGGGCCGGAGAACCATGGGGTAGAGACTAACCGGCTGAGCGCAGATTGCCACCCCCTGCACCCAGGGTTCGCCCAGATACTCGACAGTGCTCACGAATCCCCGGAGATCTCCCGCGGAAGGGACGCGAGCCGGGAACGCAGGGCCAGGAGCAGCGGCCCGTCGCGGCCGCCGTCGAAGGCCGGGGCGCTCGTCCAGTCCCAGGCCCAGGGATGCGCGGTGCGCAGGCTCGCGGGCTCGGCCTCCCGTCGGGGAAACACGTGCGCGTGCAGCGCCGGCTCGAGGTTACCGAAGATCGCGTAATTGATCCGCAGCGCGTCTGTCAGATCGCGCAGGGCACCGCCCAGGCGCGCCATGTCCGCGAGAAATGCGACCTGTCCCGCCGGCGGCAGCGCATTCAGATCCGGCACGACGGGATCCGGCAGGAGCAGGCAGTAGCCCGTAATCACCTGCGGATCTCCCATCACGACCCAGCCCGAATCGAGCCGCGCGACCAGCGTCGGGTCCGCGCCCGCGCGACAGGCCGCGACACGGCGGTGGATCGCGGTCATTTTCGGAATACGAAATAGACGGCGCCGACGATACAGAGCGCTGCCCAGAGGTAGTCCATCTTCAGCGGCTGGCGCATGTAATAGACGGCAAACGGTACGAACACCACCAGCGTGATCACCTCCTGCAGTATCTTGAGCTGAGGTAGCGTCATCACCGCAAAGCCGATGCGATTGGCGGGTACCTGCAGCAGATACTCGAAAAGCGCGATACCCCAGCTCGCGAGTGCGGCAACGTACCAGGCGCGCCCCGACATGTCCTTCAGATGCGCGTACCACGCAAAGGTCATGAACACGTTCGACAGCACGAGGAGCACGGCCGTGGTGGGGATTGCCTTCATGGATCAGGACTCTGTGAAATGCACCGGCAGCCGGACGCCGAGGCGGCGCAACTCCGCGCAGGTCGTGACGGGATCGAGGTGGTGTATTCCGCGCCAGCCGCAGGCCGTGGCACCGCGTACGTTCGCGCTCAAGTCGTCGATGAAGACGGTGTGCGCGGGCTCGAGATCGAAACGGCGTTCAGCCTCCCGGAAAATCGCGGCGTGCGGCTTCACCGCGCCCGTGCGAAACGACGCAAGCGCTCCGTGCACGAGGCCGCTGAGGCCGTAGCGCCCGTCGAGATGCGCCCAGTGCAGATCACCGATGTTCGACAGCAGGTACACGCGGTAGTCGGACATCAGGCCCGTCGCGAGCGCGAACATCTCGGGTGCCTCGTCGAACATGTCCAGCCAGCAACTGCGCAGCCGCACCGGGTCGAGCTCGCAACCGGAGGTGCCTGCCAGCCGCTCGAGAAACGCCTCTCCCGTGAGCTCGCCACGCTCGTGCGCCTCGAGACCGATGCGTGCGAGCCAGGCCGGCACGTCCGTGAGATCGACGCCGGACTCGGTGAGGTACGCAAGAAACGGCCCGTAGTTGAGCGGTACCAGGACGTTGCCCACGTCGAACACGACGTTGCGGATCGTCAAGCGCTCAGGGTCCATGCGGTTGCCAGCCCAGCGTCAGGAGCAGCGCGAGAAAACCGGCGACATAAGCGAGCACCACGTGCCAGCCGGCCCCGAGCCAGGCGCCGACCGAGCGTCCCTCGGGAAACAGGTTCGTGATGGCAACGCCCGCTGAAGATCCGAACCAGATCATCGACCCCCCAAAGCCGACCGCGTAGGCCAGCATCCCCCAGTCGTAGCCCCCCTGCGTGAGCGCGAGCTTGGTGAGCGGTATGTTGTCGAACACGGCCGACACAAAGCCGAGTCCGAGCGTCGTTATCCACGACGGCGCGGGCAGAGCCTCGACCGGCATCAATGACGCCGACAGCACCAGCGCGAGCAGGAAGATCGTACCGCGCAGCGTCGCCGGCAGCACCGACCAGTCCGGCTGCCGGAGCGGTGCGGCGAGGAGCAGCGCCACCCACACCGCGGCGCCCAGGAACGGCCAGCCCTCGGCGAGCTCAGGGTGATGCAGGTTCACGGCGACGTTGACTGCGATCGCGACGATCAGGACGAAGGCGACAGTCGCAAGACGCGCGCCGTCGACCCGGACTCCGGCGGCCGCAGAGCGGGCGATCGGCTCGTAGCGCTGCTGCTGATGCGCAGCCGGGATGCCGAACACGAGGAGCGCGACGCCGGCGGCGACATAGGCGTGCAGCACGTCGATTGGGTTCACACCGTCGATCCACATCATCGTGGTGGTGGTATCGCCGATCACGCTGCCGGATCCGCCCGCGTTCGAAGCTGCAACCAGGGCCGCGATGTAGCCGACGTGCACCCGACCTCGGAATACCGTGTGTGCGATCGCTCCACCGATCAGCGCCGCGGCGATGTTGTCGAGGAAACTCGACAGAACGAACACTATGACGAGCAGAGCGAAGCAGCCACGCCAGTCGTCGGGGAGAAAATCCGGCAGCCGGGTCGGCACGCCGCTCTCCTCGAAATGCCGCGACAGCAGCGCGAACCCCATCAGCAGACCGAACAGGTTCGCGAGCACGACCCATTCCAGCCGCAGGTGATGCGCGAGCCCGGCGAACCCGGCTACGCCGTCGAAACCCGTCGCCAGTAGCTTGTAGATCACGACCGAGGCAAGGCCGACCAGTGCGACCTGCAGAGAATGGCGGTGCAGCAGGGCCACGCCCGCAAGCGTAAGGGCGAAGAGCACGAACTCGAGCGGCACACCCGTGATCTCGACGCCGCCCGCTGCGCCCGGGTTCGAGGTATCCATATCAGGCCGCGGCAATCCAGGGCGGATCGACACGCTCGAGCTCGGCTGGCGCGCCGGTCGCGCGTCTCAGGCGCAGCACGAACCCGTATCGATCGACGTCCGCGCAGACGGCGAAATCCCCTTCAGGGGCGTACTCGCACGCCGGATCGAAGAACTTGCGCGCCGCCGGCGCTTCGCGCAGCAGCGCGGGCACGCGCTCAAGCCCGGGATCGCGCCCTTCGAGCAGATCGAGCAGACACCGGGCGTAGAGATCGTCTTCCACGCAGCGTTCGCGGCCCTCGTGACCCATCCGGACCAGAGAGACCTGCTCCGGGCTGCGCGCACGGATGTACCCCGCCACCGCGCTCAGGTTGACGAACGCGCCCGTCAGCACCTCGCTTGCACAAGTCGCGTTGACGAGTCCCTGGGTCCCCGCGTGCGTCGTGTGCACCAGGATGCGACCGCGTAGATCGAGCGCCGCCAGCTCGGTCGGCGAGTTGCCGGCATCGAAGCCCGGCAGCGCCCGCGCGTGACGCTCGCCCGCCAGGAGCGCGTCCGGGAGCCTCGCGCGCAGCTCTTCCGCTTCCGCCACGCCCGCCACGGGCAGCACCCGCGCGGCGCCGCGGTCGATGGCACAGGCGAGCGTGGAGCAGGCGCGGAAAACGTCGATGATCACCGCGACGCCACGCGCGGCGCGGGCACCCGCGACGTGATCGAGGAGCTCAATCCGCATCGCCACGCGCGCGCCGCCCCACCGTCACGATGCGCGCGCGCGGGATGAAATTGAAGTCGCTGGCGGAGGCCGCAGTGTAGGCGCCCATCATCCGACCCAGGATGAGGTCGCCGATCTGCAGCTCGGGCAACGGCATGTCCTCGCGGATGACATCGATACTGTCGCACGTTGGCCCGGCGAGCACCGATGGGTGACGTGGACCGATTCCGCCGATGCACTCGAGCGGATAGTGTGCGTGATCGTAGAGCTGGCCGCTGTACGAGCCGTAGAGACCGTCGTCCAGGTAATACCACCAGCGTCCCTCGCGCTGCGCGCGACCGGTCACCGCGGCCACGCCCGTCCCCGCCGGCGCCGCTATGAAACGCCCGGGCTCCGCGACGACCCGTGTCGTGCGTGGCAGATGTGCCAGCGCACGCCGGATCGGCTGGCAGAACCGCTTGATCGGAAGCGGATCGCGGCGGTATGCCACGGGAAATCCGCCGCCGATATCGAGGCAGTCGAGACCCTTGAAGCCGCGCGCGGCAGCGTCCGCCATCAGGTCGCGGCAGGCAGCGATCGCCTCGACATACTTGCCGGGGTCCGCCACTTGAGACCCGACATGGAAGGACAGGCCGCGGATGGTCAGGCCGAGATCGACCGCCATGTCGAGCAGTGACGGCACGGCCGCGGGCTCGCATCCGAACTTGCGCGACAGGTCCACCACCGCCGCCGGGTTGCGGAACGACACGCGCAGCAGCAACTCCACCCGCTTGCGATACCGGGTGAACTTGCGCAGCTCATCGGGATTGTCGACGACGAACCGACGGATCCCGTACCGGAGCGCGGCAGCGATATCCGCCGGGCTCTTGATCGGGTGTGTGTGCATGCAGCGATCCGCTGCGACGCCTTGTCGGCGGACCAGCCGGATCTCGCCGCTGGTCGCGACGTCGAAATTAGCGCCGAGATCGCGCAGCTCCGCGACAACGGCCGCGAGCGGCAACGGTTTCAACGCGTAGTACAGGTCGACCCCCGGCAGCGCGCGCTTGAGCGCCAGGTATTGCCGTCGCACCGCCTCGCAATCGACGATGAGGAGGGGCGTACCGTGCCGCGCGACGAGGCTCCGTATGCGGGCAGCCGACACGACCGTCGATGGCCGCGCGGCGCGCGGGCCCGGGCTGCCGCTCATGGGTAGCCGATGTCCTCGCCCATGTCGGCCCGCAACGCGGCGATGTCTGGGTCCATCGCGACGACGTTTTCCGCCGACGCGGCGCGGCTCAGCCGGTCGCGCACGGCTTCCCAGAGCTCCCCGCCGGGCACTTCCTCGACCAGGATCTCGCGGGCACCGGACTTGTCGAGCGTGCGCAGGTTGACATACAGGTCACGGCCGTAGAGGTCCGCACGGCGTCCGGCGTTGATCCAGGTCATGAACTTGTTCGCAAGCCGCGGCGGACGCATGGCGAGCACCGCGACACGCTCGTGATCGACCGTCGACTGCGCGACGACCTCCTCGAGCGTCTTGCTGGTGACGATGCTGAGCGGCGTTCGCGGCGCATAGTGCTTGACGTCGCTGCCGGGCACGCGCGGGGATCCGGCGTCGGCGCCGCCGCGCACGGTGGGCACGACCGCGCGCAGCTGCGAAAGCGTGATCGACCCTGGCCGCAGCACGCGGGGCGTGTCCTCGACACAGGACACGATCGTCGATTCGAGCCCGAGCTTGCAGTCGCCGCCATCGAGCACGAAGCGCACCTCGTCCCCGAATTCCTCGCGCACGTGTTCCGCGCGGGTCGGGCTCACGTGACCGTAGCGGTTGGCGGAAGGCGCCGCGATGCCGCTGCCGAAGCCGCGCAGGAGCTGCTGCGCGACGGGGTGACCGGGTACCCTCACCGCGATCGTGTCCTGCCCGCCGGTGATCAGCTGATCCACGGCGGGTGCGCGCTTGAGCACCAGCGTCAGCGGGCCCGGCCAGAAGTGCTCGGCGAGCTGGTGCGCGTGCGCCGGCACGGCGAGCGCCCAGCGCTCCAGCGAGCGCGCATGATCGATGTGCACGATCAGCGGATGGCCCGTCGGGCGACCCTTCAAGGCGAAGACCTTGGCGATGGCCTCGCTGTTCTGGGCGTCGGCGCCGAGCCCGTAGACGGTTTCGGTCGGAAAGGCGATGACCTCGCCATCCCGCAGCGCCATAACCGCCAGATCGATCTCAGCCTGAGGCAGCCGTGCCGTCACCATCTCTGAATGATAGCCTCAATCCAGTTCGCGGCGCTCCCAGCCGGCGGGGCTGCGAACCAGTTCATAGGCCGGCCAATAGTGCTTGTCGAGCTTGAGCGTGATTACTTCGGTGGAGCCGTTCCAGGTGATGGTGCGCAACCGCAGCGCGGCCCGGTCCGCGCGCCCCTGTACGGCCTCGATGAAGGCATCGAGATCCGGCGTGGGCCGGCCGTCGACTTCGACGATGCGCCTGCCTGCGAAGAGGTGATAGCGCGTAGCCGGCGACCCGTAGGAAAAGTACGCGACGAACACGCCGTCTGGCGGAATGCCCCGCTGCTGCGCCATCGCGCGATGCGGCTGGTGAAGCACCGCGCCCGCCCACATCAGCAACCGGTCGATGTCGGTGCCGCGCAGCACCGCTGTTGTCAGGGTCAGGGTCTCCACGGCGCCGTCGCGAACCACCGTCAGCGTCAGCTGTGGCGCCTGTGAGGCCCGCTCCACCTCGCGATAGCGGTTGACCGGCTTGCCGTCGATCGCGAGCAGCAGATCGCCCTCGCGGAGCACCCCCACCGCGGGCGAGCCCGCGACAACGCGCGCGACACTCAGGATCTGGCGACGTGTCGGACTGTGCGCCTCCATCCGGCCCAGCCACGTTTCCGGCACGCCGAGCTGACGCGCCGAGGCGAGCGGCACGAGCGAGAACTCCGCCTCGAGCGAGTAAAGCGGCTTGCCGCTCCGCGCCGCCTCCACCACTTCCGCCACCAGCTCGGCCGGGATGCCGCGGTTCAGCTGCACCAGCTCGCGGTTGTTCTCCGCGGAGAAGCTCGACCACAGCGCGCGCACGGCGCCGCCCGGGCTCGCGAGGACACCGTCGAAATCGGTCGGCGGGTTGACGAGGCTCACCACCTCGAGATTGCTGTCGCGGAACTGCAGCGTGCGCGACAGGGGAAACGCCACAGGCTCGAGCGAGGCGATCGAGGTTGCGAGCGAGCGCAGGCGCGTGTCGGCGCCCAGCCCTACGACGGTCACGGGATCCCCGGCACGCAGCTCGCGCAGATCGAGGCGAGCCGTGCGTATCGGCGTGCCGTTCAGGAGCTTCGGATCGAAGGACACGATCGACAGGTTGTGCAGAGGGTGCACGTACTCGACGCGGCCCGGCAGCTCGACCGACCCGGCGAAGACGATCTTGACGTCCCCCGCCGCCACCGGAACGGTATTGCGGTCGATGACCACCAATCCGCGTTCCGCGTCCACGATCAGACCCGTGCCGTGATAGTTGCGCTCGGAGATCCCCGCGACCGAGAACGGCATGTCGAAGTTCACGAGAACAAGCGAGCCCGCGAGTGCATCGGAAATCGGGGACCCCGTTATTGCGAACGAGGTGCGTGCCGGCTCTTCCGCTGGGGTCGGCGGCGGTGCGGGCAGGTCGGTACAGGGCCAGTAACCCGTCGTGTCGTCGCGTCGGCACTCGCGTGCGGGGAACCAGCGGCGATCCATGCGCACGACACGGGTCTGCGTGCCCTTGGGATCGTCGAGCGTCGTATAGCGCAATGTCGCGTGTCCGCCGTCGGGCAGTGCCGCGACCGCCTTGGTGAAATCGGGCAGACCGGCCACGGGCTGGCCGGCGATGCTCGTGATCACGGCGCCGCGCGGTACACCGGCGGCCCCTAGCGCATAGCCGGGATTCGCGACGAACGCACCGCGCACCGCGGCGTTGAAATGGCGCGCCATCTGGTAGGACACGGTGTGCACGACGGAATCGCCGAACTCGAGATAGGCGTCCGGCGTGATTGCGTGCAGGTCCTCGACCTGCAACGGCTTTTCGAGCATCGCGCCGCCCCGCTGCACCTCGAGCGTTACGGTCTTGCCTACCGACTCGTCGAGCACCTCGGCGAGCGGTTGAAACGTCGTGACCAGCTTCCCGTCGATGCGCACCAGGATGTCGCCCGCCTGCAGCGAACCCTCGGCCGCCGAGCCCGGCTGTACTTCGCTCACCACCAGCATGCCCGTAAGCCCGGGCTCGGCGCGACGCGCCTCGGCCTCGATTTCCGGCGCGAGCCCGAGCCGCTCGAGCTCGTCGTACGGTGTGTAGCTGAAAATCGTCTGCAAAGTGCCGCGGGTAATCGGCTGGCCCGCCTGGATGCGCTCGAGCGCGCGCTGCACGCGCGCGAGCGGCAGATAGAAGCTCGACGCGGCGCCGGTGCTGCCGCCGGCATTGAGCGCGACGACGCGCCCGCGTATGTCGATCACCGGCGAGCCCGAGGACCCGCCGGAGGTGCCGGAGGCTGCCTGGATGTAGAAAGTATTGAAATCGTTGTACTTGCCGATGCCGTATTCGGGGGCCTGCCGATCGAGCCGGGCGAGAGTGCCCGCCAGGATGGAGAGCTGCTCACCGGCATCGTTGCCCACGACGCGGATCTCGGTGCCGATCTGCGCGCCTTGGGGGTACAGGGGCAGCGCCGGCGGTGCGGTGTAGCGCAGTTTCGCAGGGTCGTAGCGATAGAAGCCGAAGTCGTGCACCGGATCGCGATACACGGGCCGCAGCTCGACTTCCTCGCGATTCTGGAACACGGCCGTCGCGATCACCGGACCCGGGGTGACGACGTGACGGTTGGTGAGTATCAGCCCGCGCTCGGCGTCGACCACGAAGCCCGTGGCCTGGCTCGACTGGTTCCATTCAGTGTCGAAGGCCCGCGTCTGGTCGATCTCGATCGTGACAACCGCCGGCGCAATCCGCGACAGCGTCTGGTCCCAGGCGTGGGTCTCCCGAAGGGAGATATCCTGCGCGACTGAAGGCCACGTGGCTAGTAGCGCCAGGGCGGCGCATGCGAGCACACCCCGCATCAGATCGCGCGGCCGAAAGCGGCGCGGAAGCGGGCCGCGAACTCACCAGCCGTAAAGCGGTGATTCTGCGTTCCCGCATGCGCGATCTTGAGCGCCCCGAGGAGCGAGGCGATCCGACCGGTGGTTTCCCAGTCGAGGCCCCGCATCAGCCCGTAGATCAGCCCGGCCCGGTAAGCGTCACCGCAGCCCGTGGGATCGACCACGGCGTCGGGGCGGGCCGCCGGGATCGCGATCTCGCGACCGCCCGTCATGATGACGCTGCCCTGCGCGCCGCGCGTGATGATCAGCGCATCCACCTGTTTCGCGAGCATGGCTATATCCTCTCCCGTCCGATCGCGCAGCAACTGCGCCTCGTAGTCATTGACCGCGATCCATCGCGATCGTTCGACGAAACCCAGCAGCTCCGCCCGGTCGAATCGCGGCAACTGCTGGCCGGGATCGAACAACACCGGTACGCCCGCCGCGGCAAACTGCATCGAGTGCGCGAGCATGCCCTCGCGCCCGTCCGGCGCGATCACCCCGAGTGTCACGCCGGCGTCGAGCGGCACCTGGTTGCGGTGCGAATGGTCCATCGCGCCCGGGTGGAAGGCGTTGATCTGGTTGGCGTCGAGGTCGGTGGTGATAAAGGCCTGAGCGGTGAACTCGCCCTCGATCGTGAGCACGTGATCGGTGCGCACGCCGCAGTCGGTGAGCCACTGCGCGTAGACCCCGAAATCGGTGCCGACGGTCGCCATCGGCGCGCCCTCGCCCCCCAGGAGCCGAAGGTTGTAGGCGATGTTCCCGGAACACCCGCCAAAGTTGCGCTTCATGCTGGGAACGAGAAACGACACGTTCAGCATATGGATGCTCTCGGGCAGGATGTGTTCCCGGAACCGGCCGGGAAACACCATCACCGTGTCGTACGCGAGTGAGCCGCAGATGAGTGCCGTCATGCGCCGCCGAGGGGAGGACCCCGTGTCTATACGAACAGTATCAGGCCCCAGGTCAGCGCGACCAGCGCGAGCGTCAGCATCACTGCCGCGGAACCCGCATCTTTTGCGAAACCGGAGAGCGCATGCCGCTCGAGCCCGATGCGATCGACTACCACCTCGATCGCGGTATTGAGCAGCTCCACGATCAGGAGTACGAGCACGCTGCCCGCCAGCATAGCGCGCTCCACGGCGCTCTCTCCCAGGAAGAAGGCGAGCGGCAGCAGCACCACCGCGAGCCATACCTCCTGGCGGAACGCGGCCTCGCTCGAGTACGAGAGCCGGAGTCCCCGCAGCGAGTGCCCGGTCGCGAGCCACAGCCGCTTCAGACCCTGCGGCCGCAGGCCCTGGCGCATCATGCTGCCGTCCATGCGAGATCGAGTTGCCGGGCAGCGCGCACGTCGTCGAGCCGTCGAACCGGCAAGGTGAACGGCGCGCCTTTGAGCTTGTCCGGTTCGGTCTGCGCCTCCTGGCGGATCGCGCTCATCGCCTCGACGAAGCCGTCGAGCTCAGCCTTGGCTTCCGTCTCCGTGGGCTCGATCAGCAGGCACTCCGGCACCAGCAGCGGAAAGTACGTGGTAGGCGCGTGGTACCCGTAGTCGAGCAGCCGCTTCGCGAAATCCATCGCGGTCGTGCCGTGCTCGCGCGCTTCGCGCCGCAGGGTGAGTATGAATTCGTGGCTCGCGCGCCGGCCAGGGTAGGCTGGCTCGAAGCCCGCCTTCGCGAGTCGAGCCAGGAGGTAATTGGAGTTGAGGGTGGCGAACTCCGACACGCGGTGCATGCCTTCGCGTCCGAGCATCCGCATGTAGATGTAAGCGCGCAGCAGCACGCCGGTGTTGCCCGCGAAGGCGGAGAGGCGCCCAATCGTCTGCGGCAGGTCAGCCTCGTCGAGCCAGCGGAAGCGCTCGCCCTCGCGGCCGACCACGGGCACCGGCATATAAGGCAGCAGACGCTCGCTCACGCCTACCGCCCCCGAGCCCGGGCCGCCGCCGCCGTGCGGCGTGGAGAAGGTCTTGTGCAGGTTCATGTGGATGACGTCGAACCCCATGTCACCCGGACGTACCTTGCCGAGGATCGCGTTCAGGTTCGCGCCGTCGTAGTAGAGCAGCCCGCCCGCCTTGTGGACGACGTCCGCAACTTCGCGGATGCGCCGCTCGAAGACGCCCAACGTCGAGGGATTGGTGAGCATGATGCCCGCGGTCTGCGCACCGACCGCGGCGCGGAGCGCGTCGAGGTCGATGTCGCCGTTCGGAAGCGAAGGAATCTCATGCACCGTGCAGCCGCACATCGTGGCGGTGGCCGGGTTGGTGCCGTGTGCGGCATCCGGAACGATGATCTCACGCCGCGTCTCGTCGCCCCGCGCGCGGTGGTAGGCGCGGATCATCGCCACGCCCGCGAACTCGCCCTGAGCCCCCGCCATCGGCGTGAGCGACACGCCGCGCATGCCGGTCACGACCTTGAGCATCTCCTGCAGCTCCCACAGGCACTGCATCACCCCCTGCCCCGTCGATTCCGGCGCGAGCGGGTGGCGCCCGAGGAACTCGGGCAGCATCGCATACTGGTTGCAGGCCCGCGGGTTGTATTTCATCGTGCATGAGCCGAGCGGGTAGAAGTGCGTGTCGATCGAGAAGTTGAGCTGCGAGAGACGCGTGTAGTGCCGCACTGCCTGCAGTTCCGACACCTCGGGCAGCACGGCTGGTGTGCGGCGCCTGAGCGCCTTCGGGATCGCTGTCTCGGTCTCGGCCTCGGGGTACTGTGCGGTCGCACTTCTGCCGGGCGTCGAGTGCTCGAAGATCAGCTTTTCGCTCATGGGTACGCTCCGGCGCTCAGGCGGCCGCTGCCTTGTCGAGCACCTCGCCCAGCGCGCGGGCATAGGTGTCGATGTCGGCCGTCGTGCGGGTCTCGGTCGCGCAGACGAGCAGCGCGGCGCCGAGCGCCGGGTAGTGGGGCGTGAGATCGTAGCCGCCGACGATGCCGCGCGCGGCAAGCGCCTCGAGCACCGGGCCCACCGGGCGATCAAGCTGCAGGACAGCCTCGTGGAACCGTGGCCGGTCGAAAGCGCCACGTACGCCGGGTATGCGCGTCAGCGCCGCGACGAGCTGCGAGGTCCTCTCGATGCACGCAGCGGCGACGCGCGCAAGTCCCCGGGCTCCCAGGAGCGCCAGATAGATGGTGCCGGCCGTTACCAGCAGCCCCTGGTTCGTGCAGATATTGGACGTAGCCTTGCTGCGCCGGATGTGCTGCTCACGTGCCTGCAAGGTCAGCGTGTAGCCCGGCCTGCCGTCGAGGTCGACCGTACGGCCGACAATGCGACCGGGCATCTGCCGCACGTGCTCCATGCGCGTGGTCATGAAGCCGAAGTACGGTCCGCCCGAGGACAGCGGCACCCCGAGCGGCTGCCCTTCGCCACAGACGATGTCGACGCCCTTGCTGCCCCATTCCCCCGGCGGCTTCAACACGGCGAGTGAGGTGGGATTAACCACCGCGATCACGAGCATGCCGGCGGCGTGCGCGAGATCCGTGAGCACGTCGACGTCCTCGAGCGTGCCGAAGAAGTTCGGCTGCTGAATGACGAGTGCGGTGACGTCCTCACCCTGGTATTTGTCGAGCGATGCCGCAGTCAGGTGCCCGCCGCGGGCGTCGTACGGGAGGATCTCCGCGCTCAGGTTCTGGTTGCCGGCGATGGCCGTGAGCACCGCGCGGTAGGTCGGGTTCAGGCTTGCGGGCACCAGCACGCGTGCGGATTTCGAGCGTCGATTCGCGCGCACCGCCATCAGGCAGGCCTCCGCCACCGCTGAGGCGCCGTCGTAGAGCGATGCATTGCTCGCCTGCATCCCGGTGAGGCTCGTCATCATCGACTGGAATTCATAGACGAGCTGCAGCGTGCCCTGGCTCGCCTCCGCCTGGTAGGGCGTGTAGGCGCTGTAGAACTCGCCGCGGGTCACGATCGCCCAGATCGCGGCCGGGATGTGATGCTCGTAGGCGCCTGCCCCGATGAAGTTGAGCCGCCGGCCGTCGCGCGCGGCGCGCTCCTGCATCAAGCGGCCGATCTCCATCTCGGTGAGCCCGGCCGGGATCGACTCGAGCGATCCGGCGCGCAGCTCGCGCGGGATCTCGTCGAACAGCGTCTCGATGTCGGGCACCCCGATGGTCGCGAGCATCTCGCGCACGTCGTCGGGGGTGTGCGGAATGAAGGGCATGTGCGCGTCCCGTGCGTCAGTGCGTCTCAGCGGCGAGCGCGGCCTCGTAGGCCTTCGCATCGAGCAATGCTGCGAACTGCGACTTGTCCTCAGGGCGGACGCGCATGATCCAGCCGCCGCCGTACGGATCGCGGTTGATGAGCTCGGGCTGCCCGCCGAGCTCGGCATTGCCAGCGACGATCTCGCCGCTCACGGGGCTGTAGATGTCGGAGGCGGCCTTGACCGATTCGACGACGGCGCAGGCCTCGCCCGCCATCACCCGGCGGCCGGGCTCCGGCACCTCGACGAACACCAGGTCGCCGAGCGCCTGCTGGGCGTGGTCCGAGATGCCAACGGTCACGGTGCCGTCGGACTCGAGCCGCGCCCACTCGTGGGACTTGAGATACCGAAGCTCTGCCGGGACCTTGCTCATGACGTCCTCCGCACTTGGGATTAGAGAGGAATGGCGATCTTTCCGTTGCGGACGAAGGGCGGCCGGACGACCCGTGCGTCGAGCAGCCGTCCCCGGATCTCGACCTCGCAGCGGTCGGCGGTCTGCACCGGGACCCGCGCAAGACCGATCGAGCGCTCGAGTGTCGGCGAAAAGCTGCCGCTGGTTACTTCGCCGTCGCCGACCGCCGGCACGATGACCTTCTGGTTCGAGCGCAGCACGCCGCGTCCCTCGAGCAGCAAGCCCGCGAGCTTCCGCGGCACACCAGCCGATTGTTGCGCCGCGAGCGCTGCGCGGCCGATGAAGTCGCGATCCTGCGGCTCCCATGCGACGGTCCAGGCAAGCCCCGACTCGAGTGGCGAGGTCGTCTCGTCCATGTCGTTGCCGTAGAGATTCATGCCGGCCTCGAGACGCAGGGTATCGCGTGCGCCCAGTCCGCATTGCGCGATGCCCGCATCCTTGAGGCGACCCCAGAACGCAGGCGACTCGGCGGCTGGCAGCATGATCTCCCAGCCGTCCTCGCCGGTATAACCGGTACGAGCCACGAACCAGTCGCCCGCCTCCATCCCGACGAACGTGCCCAGCTCGAGCGCATGCGTGGCGACGTCCGGGTCCAGCAGGGCCGCGGCCTTGTGCCGCGCGTTGGGTCCCTGCACCGCGATCATCGCCAGATCGGTGCGCGGCTCGACGGCGACATCGAACGGAGCAGCGGATGCCCGTATCCACTCGAGATCTTTGTCGCGCGTGCCCGCGTTGACGACCATGCGGAACCACCGGTCGTTCATGTAGTAGACGATCAGGTCGTCGATTACGCCGCCGGTCTCGCGCAGCATGCACGAGTAAAGCGCCTTGCCCGGTTGAGTGAGTTTGGCGACGTCGTTCGCGAGCAACCGCCGCAGGAACTCGCGGACGCGATCGCCGCGGAGGTCGACGACGCACATGTGCGAGACATCGAACATGCCGGCGTCGCGTCGCACAGCGTGATGCTCCTCGATCTGCGAGCCATAGACGACCGGCATGTCCCAGCCGCCGAAGTCGACCATGCGGGCGCCGGCGGCGAGATGCGTCTCGTAGAGCGGTGTACGCAAGGGCATCAAGCGACCCCAAAGGAACCAAAAAAAAAGAGGCGGCGGGCCTCGCGACCCACCGCCCCTCTGTCCAGTGACCTGAGAGATCGGGTGCCGCTGGCCGGCACCGCACCCCTTCGGTGGGCCCCCTGCGAGGCCGCTCTCCAGAGCCCATCAGGCGCCGCCGTACGTTTGCCTGAGCGTTTCCGGGCGTTTGCGCCTTCGGCGGGCCGTTTCCAGCCTCTCTCCGGACGGACCTTGCGATGGGTGGCGCGATGTTACCCGGAAACCGGGACATTCTCTATTTCCTTCCTTGCTCGAATGGGAATCGGACTCCTCTCTGGCATCATCCCGCAGCTCGGTCGTTCCAGCGATGTGGGGCCTGCCCCGCCCGCTTGTCATTCGCCGCGACCGGACCCAACATCCACGCCCCGGCCCTGCTGTGGAGCGCACCGATCATGCGTCCCGCGACCCTATCCGCATTCGTGCTTGCCGCGTGCCTCGCGGCCCCGCACGCCATCGCCGCCGAGGATGCGGCGAAGGCGTTGCACGACCTGTTCGATGCCGGCTGGGAGCGAAGCCTGCGCGAGGACCCCTTCTTCGCGACCTACCTCGGTGACCCGCGCTACGACGATCAGCTGCCCGACGAGTCGCTGGCCGCGATCGACGCGTCGAACGACGCGGACCGCCGGCTGCTCGCCGACGTCGAGGCGATCCCCTCGGCGAGCCTGACTCCCGGGGACCAGCTCAACCGCGAGCTCTTCCTTCGCATGTATGCTGATGCGATCGCCGGCCACGAGTGGGGAACCCAGTACTTCCCGCTCAATCACATGGACGGCATACAGAACCTCGACCAGACCACGCAGCTCCTGCCGTTCGCGACGGTGAAGGACTACGAGAACTGGCTCGCACGCATGGGCAAGTTCAGCAAGCTCATGGACCAGAACATCGAGCTGATGCGCGACGGCATTGCGAAGAAGATGGTCCAGCCGCGCGTGATCATGGAGCGCGTGCCGCCACAGATCGCCACACAGCTGGTCGACGATCCCACGGCGAGCCCGTACTACGCGCCGTTCAAGACCATGCCCGACTCGATCCCGGCTGCCGAGCAGACCCGGCTGCGCGCCGCCGCGTCCCAGGCGATCAGTACTGTGATCGTGCCGGCGTACCGGCGCTTCGACGATTTCTTCCGCAAGGAGTACCTGCCCGCTTCCCGCGACACCGTGGGTGTCCGCGATCTCCCGGGCGGCGAGGCGTGGTATCAGCGACGCATCCGCTGGTTCACAACCACCGACCTGACCGCCGACCAGATCCACGAGCTCGGACTGTCGGAGGTGGCGCGAATCCGCGGCGAGATGCAGAAGGTGATCGACAAGGTCGGCTTCAAGGGCGACCTGCCCGCGTTCATTCAGTACCTGCGCACCGATCCGCGTTTCCGCTACACGGACCCGAAGCAGCTTCTGCAGCACTATCTCGCGATGTCGAAGAAGATCGACCCGCTGCTCACGCAGTATTTCGGCCGCCTGCCGCGAATACCCTACGGCGTGCGCTCGATCCCGGACAACACTGCGGCGGAAAACACGACTGCGTATTACCAGCCGCCCTCGATCGACGGGCGACGCGCCGGTTATTACTACGTAAACCTGTACAAGCCGGAAGAACGCCCGATCTACGAGATCCCGGTATTGACAGTCCACGAAGCAGTGCCTGGTCATCATTTGCAGATCGCCCTCGCGCAGGAGCTAGGCGAGCTGCCGATGTTCCGCCGTGACTATGAGCTCACAGCCTTTACCGAGGGCTGGGGGCTCTACAGCGAGAGCCTTGGCGAGGAGATGGGGCTGTACGCCGATCCGTACGACAAGTTTGGCCAGCTGACGTATGAAATGTGGCGCGCCGTGCGGCTCGTGGTCGACACCGGGATGCATCACAAGGGGTGGACCCGGCAGCAGGCGATCGATTTCTTCAAGGCCAATGCCGCGAAGACCGAGCTCGACATCACGAACGAGATCGACCGCTACATCGCCTGGCCGGGCCAGGCGCTGGCCTACAAGATCGGCGAGCTCAAGATCAAGGAGCTGCGCGCCCGGGCGACGAAGGATCTCGGCGGGAAATTCGACATCCGGGACTTTCACGACGTCGTGCTGGGCAGCGGCGCGGTGCCGCTCGACGTGCTCGATCGCAACGTCGCGAACTGGCAGAAACAAGTTGCCGCGGGCACCACGACCGCAGCGGGAGGCGGCCAGCGGTGAGCGTGATCCGCCGTCGCCGCAGCGTGACCGTGCGGGTGGGCGCCGTCCTGGTGGGCGGCGACTACCCCGTCGTGGTGCAGTCCATGACCAACACCGACACGGCCGACATCGATGCAACGGTGCGCCAGGTGCGCGCGCTCGCGCAGGCGGGCTCCGAGCTCGTTCGGGTGACGGTCAATACCGACGAGGCCGCCGCGGCGGTGCCGGCGATCGTCGAGCGTCTCGCGGCGCACGGCGTCACCGTACCGATCGTGGGCGACTTTCACTTCAACGGACACAAGCTGCTGCGCGAGCAGCCAGGCTGCGCGGCGGCACTGGCCAAGTACCGGATCAATCCGGGCAACGTCGGCCGCGGCAGCAAGCGCGACCCGCAGTTCGCCGAGATGATCGAGATCGCCTGCCGGCACGGCAAACCCGTCCGCATCGGCGTCAACTGGGGCAGCCTCGACCAGGACCTGCTCACGCGGATGATGGACGAGAACTCCCGTCGCGCCGAACCGGTCGATGCTGCGGACGTCGTGCGGGAGGCGCTGGTCGTCTCGGCGCTCGAAAGCGCACGCCGCGCCGAGGAGCTCGGGCTACCGCACGACGACATCGTGATCTCCTGCAAGGTGAGCGGCGTCCAGGACCTGATCGCGGTGTACCGCAACCTGGCCACGCGCTGCGAGTATCCGCTGCACCTCGGGCTCACCGAGGCGGGTATGGGTTCGAAGGGCATCGTCGCCTCGACGGCGGCGATGGCCGTGCTGCTGCAGGAGGGCATCGGCGACACGATCCGCGTGTCCCTGACCCCGGAACCAGGCGGCGACCGGACACAGGAGGTGATCGTCGCGCAGGAGATGTTGCAGACGATGGGGCTGCGGTCCTTTACGCCGATGGTGGTGGCCTGTCCCGGGTGCGGGCGCACCACCTCGAGCTACTTCCAGGAGCTTGCGCAGAAGATCCAGTCGCATCTGCGGCACCGCATGCCCGAGTGGCGCAAGCGCTACCCGGGGGTCGAGGAGATGACTGTCGCGGTGATGGGCTGTGTCGTCAACGGACCGGGCGAGAGCAAGCACGCCAGCATCGGGATCAGCCTCCCCGGCACCGGCGAGCGACCCGTCGCGCCGGTCTACATCGACGGCGAAAAAGGCCCGACGTTGAAGGGCGATCACATCGCCGAGGAATTCCAGCAGCTCGTCGAGGACTACGTATCGCGCACCTACGGGGGTTCGCGCGAGGAGAGATCGGCATGACAGGTCTCACCGAACGCAGCTGCAGCGCCTGCGCAGCCGGTACGCCGCCGCTGGCCGACGCGGAAGTGAAACGGCTGCTCGCCGAGCTCGATCCGGGCTGGTCGGTGGTCGAGGATGGCAAGGCGATCCGGCGCGCCTTCCGCTTCGACGACTTCTACCGCACGATGGCCTTCGTCAACGCCGTCGCCTGGATCGCAAACGCCGAAGATCATCATCCCGATCTCGAGGTCGGCTATAACTACTGCCGCGTACGCTATTCCACGCACTCCGTTGGCGGACTGTCGACCAACGACTTCATCTGCGCCGCCAAGATCGACGTCCTCTGAACTCGAAATCGCGGGTGTCGGGTCAGCGGAGCAGCTCTCGGTCGAGATCGAGGTCGATCTCGTGCAGCAGATCGACGGGCAGGCGGGCATAGCGCAGGGCCGCCGCGCGGCCGCGCGGGTCACGCTCGTTGTCGAGCATCCACTGAGCGTGCTCGCACAGAAGCGCGAGCTGCAGCGCGCGCGCGAGGGTCATCGCGAGCCGCCGCGCGCCGGCCTGAATGACCTCAGCATCCTGGCCCGCCTCCACCCACAACGCGGCGCGCTCCAGCGCTGCGATCGACTTGCGCGCCGCGTCGGCGAGCTGCGGGTCGGTCGCTCCGCGCGCGGCCGCCGAGGCTCGGCCCAGCAGTGCCGCGAGCCCGGTGGCGAGCCCTGACCGCAGCAGCAGGTCGAGGGAGAGCACGTTGGTCGTGCCCTCCCAGATCGGCAGCACCTGCGCGTCGCGCAGCAACTGCGGCAGCCCGGTGTCCTCGACGTAACCCGCACCGCCAAAGCTCTCGATGGCCTCGCTCATGGCGGCGACGCATTGCTTGCCGGTCGCGAGCTTTGCAAGCGGGGTGAGAATCCTGAGCATTGCCTCCTGCTGCGTGTCGAGCTCGCCGTTCTCCTGCCGGCCGTTGAGCTCCACCAGCAGGAAAGTCATCAGGAACGCGCCCCAGGTCTCCGCCTCGACCATGGCGAGCGTGTCCGCGTGCAGCGGCAGCTCGCGCAGCGGCTGGCCGAAGGCGCGGCGTTCGGCCGCATATGCTCGCGCGAGCGCGATCCCGCGGCGCATGAAGGCCACCGCGCAGACGCTGTTCCACATCCGCGTCACAGCGAGCATCGGCTCGATGGCGCGCGTGCCGCTCGAGCGCTCTCCCACCAGCTCGGCCCGCGTCCCATCGAGCGTGAGCTCGGCGGTTGGCACCTTGCGTGTACCGAGCTTGTCCTTGAGCCGGTCGACGCGGATGCCGTTCAGGCGGCCGGTCTCGTCGCGGAGCTCGACATAGAACATCGCGAGCCCCTTGCCGCCCTGCGGATTGCCGTCGGGACGGGCGAGGGTCAGGGCCATCTGCGAGTTCACGGCCGAGGTAAACCATTTGCGACCATGAAGCCGCCAGCCGTCGCCGTCCGGCACCGCGCGTGTCTGCGAACCGCCGACGTCCGAACCACCCGTTGTCTCGGTCATCCACTGACCACTGGTCCAGAACCGCGCAGGGTCGCGCGAGGTCAGCCGCGGCACCGCGCGCTCGATCAGGCGGGTATTGCCGCTATGGACGAGCGTACGCGCCGCGCCATCGGTCATGGCGAGCGGGCAGGTGTAGACGTCGGACGACGGGTGGAAGAGGTAAACCTTTGCGAACTGCTCGATCCGGGACAGGTAGCCGTGGCGCCGTTCGTAGGCGGTCGCGACCAGCCCGTACTCGAGTGTGAGACGCTCCGCCTCGCGCCACAGCGGCGTGAGCTCGACGGTGTCGATGCGGTCGCCCCAGGCGTCCCATTGCGTGAGCCGCGGCTCGTGCAGCCGGTCATTGAGCTGCAACCGGTAGAGCGGTCCGCCCACCTCGGCGCCGAGCTCCTCGATCTCGGTCTCGAACTCGCGCAGCCGCGTGAGCGGCAGCATGCGGTGCAGCCACGATACAAGCAGGCAGTCGTCGCGATACTGGTTGCCGAGCTGCGGCGGCGTCTGCGTGAACAACGGGTCGGGATGGTTCATGCCGCGCCCCGCACCAGCTGCGGAACGTCCCCGCGCACGCCGAGCGCGTGCTCGATCAGGGCGCGGCGCAGAGGGGACTGCTGCGCCAGCATGCTCATCCCCAGCCGGCGCAACGACGAGACCGCGGGATTCGCGGCGCCGAATAACCGATTAAGGCCGTCGACGACGCTCATCATCAGCGCGTTCTCGCTCCGCCTCCAGCGTTCGTAGCGCCGCAGCACGCGAAGACCGGTCCAGTCCTCGCCGGCGGCCAGCGCGCCCGACAGCACCTCGACCAGGCAGGCGCAATCGAGCAGCCCGAGATTCGCGCCCTGCCCCGCGAGCGGATGGATCGTGTGCGCGGCGTCACCCACGAGCGCGATCCTCGGCCGGCAATACTCGCGTGCGTGCCAGAGCGCGAGCGGAAACCGTGCCCGCCCGCTCGCGAGCGTCAGCGCGCCGAGCGCCCCGCCGCTGGCCTCGGTGACGCGCGCAGAAAACTCCTCCGCGGGAAGCCCGACCAGCGACTCTGCTTCGGCGGGTGTCGTCGTCCACACGATCGAGACACGACCGTCCCGCAAGGGGAGTAGCGCGATCGGACCACTTGGCAGGAACCGCTGCCACGCCGTATCCGCGTGCGTGCGCTCGGTCGTGAGGTGCGCGACCACCGCCGCCTGCGAGTACGGCCGGCCGTCGCGCTCGATGCCGGAGAGCTCGCGTGTCGGCGATGCGCCGCCGTCGGCCCCCACGACCAGCGCCGCGCGCAGTCGACGGCCGTCGGCCAGCGTGACCCGCGTGGCGTCCTCGCCGTGGTCGAGCTCCGCGAGCGCGGTGTGCAGCCGGGTCATGCGGCGGAGCAAGGGCGACTCCGACAGGGCCCATTGCATACGCAGGTTCTCGACGATGTGCCCGAGATCGGGCTCCCCGGTCTCGGCGGCGGAGAACCTGAGCGCGTCCGGGGCATCGGCTCGACTCGCCGCGTCCCACACCACCATCTCGGAGTACGCGCAGGCCTGCGGCTCGATCGGCTGCCAGGCCTGGACCGCGTCGAGGATCCGCTGCGAGGCGCGCGACAGCGCCGAGACGCGCAGGTCCACCTCGCCGGCCCGTGGCGGAGTGGACGTCGCGGGCTCAACGAGCGCCACCCGCAGTTCGCCGACATGCGGGTCGCGCGCCGCGAGCGCCGCAAAGCATGGACCGACGATGCCGCCACCTACTACGACGATGTCGAAGTCGGGCCGGGAGGTGCTCACTCGGGTCTCAGCGGCAACGCGACCCCGCGCGCGAGCCGCGGGATGCGCCCCGCCGCGCCTACGCTCAGACGCGCGAGTGCGTTCTTCGCCAGTGGCAGCGCGTCGAAGGCAACGAGCCCGAGGCCGCGCAGGTTGCGCACCACGCCGAGCGGCGTGCCGAACAGACGCACCAGCCCGTCGGTGAACCCGACGATGCGGCGACGATCCTCGGCACGCCATGCGGCATACCGATCGAGGATCTCTTCGCTGCCTGGATCGGTCCCGCCCGCCGCGAGCGCGTCGGCCAGCACCTCCGCAAGACTCGCAGCGTCGCGCAGACCGAGATTGAACCCCTGGCCGGCGATCGGATGCAGACCCTGCGCGGCGTTGCCGACGATCGCCAGGCGAGGCGCGGTGTGACGATCTGCACGGGTCAATGCCAGCTCGTAACACTGACGACGACCGACGCCCAGCAGCCGGCCGAGTCGCAGCCCGAACGCACTCTGCAGCTCAGTGAGAAAGGCGTCGTCCGGCAGCGCGATCAGCCGCGCGGCTTCGTCCGGCGCGTGGGTCCAGACGAGACCACAGCGGCCGTCCGCAAGCGGCAGCATGGCAAGGGGCCCGTTCGGCGTAAACCGCTCATAGGCCACGTGATCGTGGAAACGCTGTGTCGTGATCGTGGCCACGATGGCGGTCTGCCCGTAGTCCCAGTGCTCAGCCGGGATGCCCGCGCGTTCGCGCAGTACCGAGCGCGCACCGTCGGCCGCGACCACGAGCCGCGCATTGAGCCGCATCGGCCCGGTCGCGGTCTCGAGTTCGAGCTGCCGGGTCCCGCCTTCGTTCGTGGTATCCGTGACCCGCGCCGGCGCGAGCACGCGTACCCCGGGCTGCGATGCAAGCGCCGGCCACAGCGCGGCGCCGATGGCGCGGTTCGATATGACATAACCCAGCGCATCAACGCCTTGCTCGGAGGCATCGATCCGGGCGACGCCGAAGCGCCCCTGTTCGGACACGTGGATTCGCCGAATGGGCGTCGCTTCGCGTTCCATGTCGCGCCAGGCACCGAGCGCGCGATAGGTGCGCACGCTGCCGTTCGCAAGCGCGGTGGTGCGCTCATCGAAGCTCGGGGGCTCGGGCGCGCCGGGTGCCGTCGTCTCGATCAGCACGATCGACAGATCGAGCGGCGCGAGGGCAAGCGCCAGGCTCGCGCCGACCATCCCGCCCCCGCAGATGGCGAGGTCGCAGCTTGCCCCGACTGGTGCCGGGTCGCTCATGCGGAGCGCATCACCCGTTCGACCTCGTCGGGTGTGCGAGGCAGGCCGGCGGTCAGCACCTCGCAACCGGCGGTCGTGATCGCGACGTCATCCTCGATGCGTACGCCGATATTCCACCAGCGACGTGGCACGCCCTTGCTACCCGCCGGAATGTAGATCCCCGGCTCGACCGTGAGGCACATCCCCGGTTCGAGCACGCGCCATTCGTCGCCGACCTTGTAGTCGCCGACGTCGTGCACGTCCATCCCGAGCCAGTGTCCCGTCCGATGCATGAAGAACCGTCGGTAGTCGCCGGCTTTGATCAGCGCGGGTACGCGGCCCTTGAGAAGACCCAGCCGGACGAGTCCCCGGGTGATCGACTGCACGGCCGCATCGTGAGGATCGTTCCAGTGATTGCCCGGCCGGCAGCGGACGAGCGCCGCGTCCTGGGCCTCGAGCACGACCTCGTACACGGCGCGCTGCTCCGCGCTGAAGCGACCGTTGACGGGGAAGGTTCGGGTGATGTCGGAGGCGTAGTACTGATACTCGCAACCCGCGTCGATCAGCAGGAGATCGCCGTCCTCGAGGACGGCGCTATTGGCGTGGTAGTGCAGCGTACAGGCATTCGCCCCGCCACCCACGATCGGGTGATAGGAGATGTCCGCGTTGTGGCGGTGAAACTCGTGGAGGATCTCGGCCATGAGCTGGTATTCGAAGACGCCCGGGCGCGCGGCGCGCATCGCCCGCAGGTGCGCGCGGACCGCGATCTGCGCGGCGCGACGCATCACGGTGAGCTCGGTCCGGCCCTTGTACAGCCGCATGTCGTGCAGCAGGTGATCGAGGGCAACGAACTCCTGCGGCGTATGAATGCCGAGCCGGGACTGGCCGCGCAGGCTGTTGACCCAGCCGATCACGCGATGGTCGAAGTCGGCGTTGAGTCCCATGGTGTAGTACACCCGGCCGCAGTTCTCGATCAGGCCGGGCAGGATGTCGTCGATGTCGCCGATCGGAAACGCATCGTCCGCGCCGTAGTCGCGCACCGCACCGTCGGGTCCTGCCCGCTTGCCGTCCCAGGTCTCGCGGGCCGGGTCGCGATCGCGGACGAACAGGATGTACTCCGCCTGCGGACGGCCGGGCACCAGCACCGCGACCGACTCCGGTTCGTTGAAGCCGGTGAGATAGTGGAAATCGCTGTCGGGCCGGAAGAAGTAGTGCACGTCGTTGTTGCGCTGCTTCTCCATTGCGGTGGGCAGGATGGCGATGCCGCCCTTGCCCATCATCCGCATCAACTGGCGTCGCCGCCGGACGAACTCATCCTTGCGAACGGTCATGTAGTGCTTATTGCTCAGTGACGAGTGGTGGGACCGGGGCTCAGGCGGCGTTCCGTCAGCAGCTCGTCGTACACAAGCTGTACGCCGACCCGGAGGAACTCGACAAGCTCGATGTAGGCGTCTTCCTCGATCTCCATCGGTTCGAGGCCGACCGATCCACCGCGCGAGATCTCGGCGAAGTCCGCCAGAACTTCCGCCACCTCGCCGGAGGGCGCTGCCCGGCCGTCCGTAGCCGCGGTTCCGAAGCCATACAGAAATCCCTGGCACCAGGCCGACAGCGCGTCGACGCGCTCATCCAGCGCGGCATCGTCGTCGGGCAGCAGCGGGTCGAATTCCATGTCGGGCGCAGCGAGCACCGCGGCGCTCTGCTCAAACAGATCCGCCAGCGGACCGTCGCGATCCGGCAGCGTGACCGTGTCCGGAAGGATCTCGTCGAGCCAGTCGCCGAACCCGAAGCCGCTTCGGACGCAGAGCGCCCCGCACAGGCAGCCGTGCGCTTCCGCGGCATGGACCGACGAGCCTCCGGCCGCCAGCGCCTGCGCGACTTCGTTGAAGGCCAGCGAGGAAGTCATTGGACTTATCGTAACATTCCGACCCGCCGCGGGCCGTGCAATACCCGCGGCGGGTGCGTCAATTGCTTCCCCGCCGGGGCGGCCCTATAGTTCCCTGCACATATGAACGACACCGCCGCAAAATCCCCGGTCGATGCCGAGCTGCGCCGTCTCGAGCGCCGACTGGACGAGCTCGTAACCTCCGTGCAGCAACTCAAGGAGGAGAATCGCGCGCTGCGCCACCGCCAGGACAACCTGATCTCCGAGCGGGCCAACCTGTTGCAGAAGAACGAGCAGGTCCGCGCCCGGGTCGAGGCGATGATCGGTCGCCTTAAGTCGATGGAGCACAGCGCATGAGCGACGATCGCATCACGCGAGTCAGCGTCCGCGTGCTCGACCGTGAGTACCAGGTCGCCTGTCCAGCGGAGGAGCGCTCGGACCTGCTCGATTCCGCGGAGTACCTCGATGCCAAGATGCGCGAGGTGCGCGATACGGGCAAGGTGGTCGGGCTGGACCGGATCGCGGTGATCTCGGCACTCAATATCGCCAATGAGCTGATCAAGATGCGCCATGGCGGCGGCTCGCTCGATGGCGACCTCGGCGCGCGGCTACGCGGGATGCGCGAGCGGGTCGAGACCGCGCTGGAGAAGAGCAAGCAACTGGAATTGTGAGGGACGCCGTCGCGTCCCGTACGAATTGGCGCCGCCTGCGGTGTTCGACACGGTCCGGGTTACCTCTCGACCGTAAGTCAAAACCCAGGGGAATCAGGTTCGTCGGCAGCATTGTGCAGGTCCGCCTCGAGCGGGAAGCCTTAAGTGCCGCAGCCTTCCCCGAATGTTGCTCCATGTCGAGAGCAATGGTTCGTGACGGCACAGGTGGGTGGCGCCTCCCTTCTTTTCGCACGGATCCGCATGGCGCAGCGCTCCAGACAAGTGGCGGATGAACGGCGGCGTCTGCGCGGTCTGCGCCGGGCGCTCTCCGGTCAGGAGCGACGCGTCGCCGAGCGGCGCATCACGGCGACGCTGCGCCGGATGGGATGCACGGCTCGCGGCCGGCGGGTCGCTCTCTATCTCGCGCGCGACGGCGAGGTCGACCTCACGGAACTGATCCGCGCCGCGCGCCGCGGCGGAGCACGGCTCTACGCGCCGCACATCACCAGCCAGCGTCGCCGCGCGATGCGCTTCCTTCCATTGCCCGAGGACCGGGCGCTCAGGCGCAACTGGTACGGCATCGACGAGCCAGAGCACCAACCGGCGCTCGGAATCGCGCCGGGTCACCTCGACATCATTCTGACGCCGCTGGTCGGCTTCGACCGTCATGGCCACCGCCTCGGTATGGGGGCGGGTTACTACGACCGCGCGCTTCGGCGGCGGCTCGCCGGCACCGGCGCGTGGCGACGACCGCGTATCGTCGGCGTCGCCTTCGCCTGCCAGGAGACCGGCACGATCGCGGCGGCGCCTTGGGACGTCCCGCTCGACCTGGTCGTGACGGAACGCGGCGTGTTGCGACCGAAACGCGGATCCGACCGACGCACGGAGTGAACGCAGTGAAGTACTGGCTCTTCAAGACCGAACCCTCGACCTTCGGCGTCGATCACCTCGCGCGCGCCAGAAACGCCACCACCGCTTGGGACGGCGTGCGCAACTACCAGGCGCGAAACATGCTGCGGGACGACATGCAGAAGGGCGATCTCGGCTTTCTCTATCACTCGAGCTGCGACGAGCCGGGCATCGCGGGCATCGTCCGCGTGGTGCGCGCAGGTTATCCCGAGGCCGCCGCGCTCGATCCGAAGAATCCCTACTACGATCCCGAGAGCGATCCGAAGGAACCGCGGTGGTACAGCGTCGACATCCGCCTCGAGCGGCGCATCGACCCGCCGATCACGCTCGAAACCTTGCGCAAACATGCGCATCGGAGCCTCAAGGACATGGTGATACTGCGAAGAGGCAACCGGCTCTCAGTGACGCCGGTGAGCGACCGGGAGTGGAAGTTCATACTCACGCTCGCGTGAGGAAGTATCTTGATTTCCAGTGCGAGCGACACATCGATGATCGGAAGCGCCAGATGCCGCGAGCGCGCATCACAGAGACGCAGCGCAGAGATCCGTGACGTGCCTCTTGCAATTGAATATTGATTTCTGTAAATACTGCGCCCGGACTAACCCGACATGGAGATCCATATGGCAGCTAAGGCAAAGAAGTCGTCCAAGAAGAAGGCTGGCAAGAAGAAGGCCGCCAAGAAGAAGTAGGACGGCATCGGAACCAGAGGTGGCGACCTCACCGAAAGGAAAAGATCGCCGCCTCCTCCGAAACGAAGACTGTGCCCGCGAAAGCGGGCACAGTTGTTTCCGGGGGTCGCATCATGAACCAGGACATCCGAAAACAGCGTGCCGCCGAGGCGGCGCTCGATCTGATCGAAGACGGGTCGGTGATCGGTGTCGGCACGGGCTCGACCGTCAATTACTTCATCGAGGGCCTGGCGAGCCTGCGCGGCCGCATCGGCGGCGCCGTGTCGAGCTCGGAGGCGAGCGCGCAGCGGCTCAGGGCCCATGCCATCCCGGTACTCGACCTGAATGCGACCGGCGAGCTGCCCCTGTACGTCGATGGCGCTGACGAGGCGACGCGCGGCTTCGCTCTCATCAAGGGCGGCGGTGGCGCGCTGACCCGCGAGAAGATCGTTGCGGCCGCATCCCGCCGGTTCGTCTGCATCATCGACGACCAGAAGCTGGTCGAGCGGCTCGGCCGCTTCCCGCTGCCGGTCGAGGTCATACCGATGGCGCGCGGTCACGTGGCGCGGCAGCTGCTGCGGCTCGGCGGCCAGCCGGCGCTGCGCGAGGGAGTGGTGACCGACAACGGCAATCACATCCTCGACGTCCGCGGGCTCTCGATCACTGACCCCGTCGCGCTCGAGACCGAGATCAACCAGATCGCGGGTGTAGTCACGGTCGGGCTCTTCGCGCGGCGCCCGGCCGACGTGCTGCTGGTCGGCACCGCCCATGGCGTCGTAACGTTGACGCGTGCCACTTGAGCGCGAATTCATCCGCGAGCTCCGCCGCCGCCTGAGCGACGACGAGGTCCTCGCTGGACCGGAAGCCTGCGTCGCCTTCGAATGCGACGCGCTCACTATGCATCGCCGCGTGCCTGACCTGGTGTTGCTGCCGAGAGACAGCGAAGGTGTGCAGGCCATCATGCAGGCAGCGCATCGCCACGGCGTGCCCGTCGTCGCACGCGGCGCAGGCACCGGGCTCTCGGGCGGCGCGCTGCCAGTGGCAGATGCCTGCCTTCTGGTCCTTACCCGGCTCAAACGGATCCTCGAGATCGACCCGCGGCGACGCATCGCGCGCGTCGAGCCCGGCGTACCAAACCTCGCGATTTCGCGTGCCGCCGCGCCGCACGGCCTCTACTACGCGCCCGACCCTTCGTCGCAGCTAGTCTGCTCGATCGGCGGAAACGTCGCGGAGAATTCCGGTGGCGTGCATTGCCTCAAGTACGGCATGACTTTCCAGAACCTGCTCGAGGTGCGGTTCGTCACGGCCGAAGGCGAGCTCATGACGGTGGGCAGCGCCACGGGCGACGCTCCGGGACTGCCGCTGCTCGCGCTTCTGTGCGGCTCGGAAGGGATGCTCGGCGTCATCGTCGAGGTCACGGTCCGGTTGCTGCCGCGGCCGGAGACCACCGAGCTGCTGATGGCGGCATTCGACGACGTCGCGCCCTGCGCCGCAGCGGTCGCTCACATCATTGCAGCCGGCGTGACCCCGTCCGGCCTGGAGATGATGGATGGGCCGGCGATCCGCGCCGTGGAGGCGTACGCGAACTGTGGTTACCCGGCCGAGGCTGCGGCGCTGCTCCTCTGCGAGCTCGACGGCCTCACCGCCGACGTCGCAGCCGATGTGGCCCGGGTGCAGGCGATCCTCGAGCAGGCCTCAGCGACGGAGATCCGGCGCGCCCGCGACGAGGCCGAGCGCGCGCAGTTCTGGTCGGGCCGCAAGGCGGCCTTCCCCGCCGTCGGACGGCTCGCGCCGGATTACTACTGCATGGACGGCACGATCCCGCGGCGCCACCTGCCCGCCGTGCTCGAGGGAATCAGCCGCCTGTCGGCCGCGCACGGCCTTCCGGTCGCGAACGTCTTCCATGCCGGTGACGGAAACCTGCACCCGCTGATCATGTTCGATGCCGGTCGGCCGGGGGACATCGAGCGCGCGGAGCGTGTGGGTGCCGAGATCCTCGAACTCTGCATCGCCGCCGGCGGCACGGTGACCGGCGAACACGGGGTGGGCGTCGAGAAGCTGGGTCCGATGTGCTCGCAGTTCGGCGGCGAAGAGCTGGCGACGTTTCATGCCGTGAAGCGCGCCTTCGACCCGCGCGGTCTCCTGAACCCCGGCAAGGCCGTGCCGACGCTCGCGCGCTGCGCAGACTACGGTGCACTCCGGGTCAAGGGTGGTCGGCTGCCCTTTGCCGATCTGCCGCGCTTCTGATCGCATGCATATTTCGGACCGTGATCTCGGATCCGCGATCGCCGACCGATTGCGCGACGCGTCCGCGCAGAACACACCGCTGCGCCTTGCGGGCGGAGACACGAAGCGCTTCTACGGCCGAGCGGTCCCGGGGGAGACACTCGATCTGCGTGATCATGCGGGCGTCGTGAACTACGACCCCGCGGAGCTCGTACTGACCGCGCGCTGCGGCACTCGACTTGCCGATATCGAGACACTGCTCGCGGGCCACGGACAACGACTCGGATTCGATCCACCGCGTCACGGCGTCGGGGCCACGATCGGCGGCGCAACAGCCGCGGGTCTTGCCGGTCCGTCGCGACAACGTCATGGCGCGGTACGCGACCACCTCCAGGGCGTGCGGATGCTGACCGGCGATGGCCGAGCGCTGCGATTCGGTGGCGAGGTGCTGAAGAATGTCGCCGGTTACGACGTGTCGCGCCTGATGGCCGGGTCGCTCGGCATCCTCGGCGTGCTGCTCGAGCTCTCGCTCCGGGTGCTGCCGCAGCCCGCGGCCGAGCTGACGCTCGTCTTCGAGACGGGCGCAGCGTCCGCGCGCGATCGCCTCGGCAGCTGGTCGGGTACATCCCTGCCGCTGGCCGCGTCGACATGGGTCGCCGGATGCCTGTACGCACGTTTCGAAGGCACCGATGCCACGCTGGCCGCGGTGCGTCGACAGCAGGGCGGCGAAGTGCTGGCCGACGCCACTTCGTTCTGGAGCAAAGTACGCGACCACACTCACCCGTTCTTCGCGGCGGGCGCGCGGCTCTGGCGCCTGCACGTGCCAGGCGACGCGCGCCTGCCGCTACTTGAGGACGCCGCACTTCTCGAATGGCAGGGCGTGCAACGCTGGTATCACGACTGCGAAGGCCGGGATTTCCGCGCGATTGCGGCGGAGGCCTGCGGCTCGGCGACGCTCTTTCGCGGCGCGATGGGTGAGGAAGAGGTCTTTGCGCCGCTCCCGGCGCCGGTGCTGCGCCTGCATCGCTCACTCAAGCAGGTCTTCGACCCTGCCGGCATATTGAACCGCGGCCGCATGTACTGCGGTCTCTAGAACGCCGAAGGCACGCATGTACACCGAGCCACGAGGCCCCTACGCAAATACCGGTCCAGGTCGCGAGGCCCGGGAGCTCATCCAGCGCTGTGTGCATTGCGGCTTCTGCCTCGAGGCCTGCCCGACGTACCGCGTGCTTGGCGACGAGCGCGACGGTCCGCGCGGTCGCATCTACCTGATCAAGCAGATGGTCGAGGGTGGCCCGGCCGATGCAGCGCGTCAGCATCTCGATCGCTGTCTCACCTGCCGCGCCTGCGAACCGGCCTGTCCGTCCGGTGTGCAGTACGGCCGGCTGCTGGAGATCGGCCGCGAGATCGTCGAGGACGACCGGCCCGCGGGCGAGCGGCTGACACGCAGACTGCTGGTGCGAATCCTGACGTCGCCGCGGCTGTTCGCCGCGTTACTGCGGATCGGACGCGCGGTCCGTCCCGTCCTTGCCGGCGCGCTCGGAGCAACGATACCGCCGGCCGCCCCCGCGAAGGCGTGGCCGACGGCGCGGCACCCGCGACGCATGGCCGTGCTCGATGGCTGCGTACAAGCCGCGATCGCACCCGGAATCAATGCGGCCGCGGCACGTGTACTCGACCGGCTGGGGATCTCTCTCGTCCGTGTGCCTGATGCGGCGTGCTGCGGCGCGCTCGCGCATCACCTGGGGGACGAGGCACGCGCGCTCGATGCCGCGCAGCGTACGATCAACGCCTGTACCGTGGCGCTCGATGCGGGCTGCGAGGCCATCGTCAGCACGGCGACCGGGTGCGGCGTGATGGTCAAGGACTATGGGCAACTGCTGCGATCCAGCCCGGCGCTGGCCGCAAGGGCACAGCGCGTGGCGACGGCGACACGCGATATCTCCGAGGCAGTCGATGCTGCGTCGCTGGCGCATCTGTGTCCCGGTTCGATCGCGCTGCCCCGAATCGCGTTTCAGTCACCCTGCACGCTGCAGCACGGTCAGCGGCTCACGGGTCGGGTCGAGAGCCTCCTTGAAGCCGTCGGCTACCGTCTTACGCCGGTCGAGGACGCGGGGCAGTGCTGCGGGTCCGCAGGCGGCCATTCGATCCTCAAGGTCACACTCGCGCGGGAGCTCCGTGCACGCAAGCTCGCAGCATTGATGGCGGGCGAGCCCGCGGAGATTGCGACTGCGAATGTCGGCTGCCTCGCGCACCTGGGGGCGGCATCACCTGTGCCGGTGCGCCACTGGATCGAGCTCGTCGACGCCGCAGTCGCAACCCCCGGCGATCAGCGGCATGCGAAGTCTCGGCCCCTCGGCCGAACTTCGTAAGCATCAGGCGTCGGTCTCCAGCGCGATGCCCGCGCGGGTTCTCGCGCGGCGCCTCCTCGGGGGCGTTGGCGACGCGGGCGGCGCGTGACGTGTCGCTCCAGGGCGAGCGAGGAATCGCGCCGGGCGGGATCGGCGGCCTGGGATCTCCGGCTCGAACGACAGATCGCTCCGGTCGACCCGACGAGCGCCTTACGCAGCAAGCCCTGGAGTTCCGACCCCGCGACGCGGCTGGTTGTGATGGACCCCGGCGCGTAGGCGACGTCGTAGGGGGCATGCAAATGCGAACCATTCCTATTGGCACCGACTGCGGATGCGACCCCGGGGCGATCGGACGGAGATGCATCCGACCCGATGCCCTCCGCGTATCAGGTCACGGTTGTGGACAAACGGCCTATTCCAGGAGGGACACCCATGAAGAAGTCAGCAATGACGCTGCGCCGCGGCGCGGCGTCGATCATCGCCGTGTGGCTTGGCGTGCAGTTCGGCAGCGCTGCAGCCGCGGATTCGCCGGATTGCTCGAGCGGCGGTCGCACGGGACTATTCGAGGTCAATGTCGCCGCTTTGACGGACGATGGCCGTCTTCTGTGCTTCAAACGCCGGCGGGCGTCGAGCGCACGGGAGATCGGCCATATCTCGGGGCTCAACGGCGTCGACACACGCCTGGTAGGCATCGACTACCGGGCGAAGGACGGCCTGCTGTACGGCGTTGGCAATGGCGGCGGCGTATACCGGATAGACACCGACACCGCGGTCGCCGAGTTCGTCAATTCACTCTCGGTGTCGCTGACCGGTGCTACGTTCGGCGTCGATTTCAACCCGGCCGCGGATCGCCTGCGCATCGTCGGCGACGACGGGCAGAATCTGCGGCACAACGTCGACGTCGGCGGCACGACCCTGGTGGACACGCCTTTGAACTACACGCCGGGAGTCGCGGCGACCGGAATCACGGCGGCCGCGTATACCAACAACGACCTCGATTCGAACACGGCGACGAGCCTGTTCGACATCGACACGACGCTCGACCAGGTCGTGCTGCAATCACCGCCCAACTCCGGGACGCTCGCGGCTACCGGCAAGACGGCTGTGGATGCCACGGGGGATGCGGGCTTCGATATCTACTCCTTCGTGGTAAACGGCCGTACCAGATCCAACCTGGGTTTTGCCGTCGCGTCGAGCGGGAACGTCTCGCGGTTCTACAGCGTCAACCTGCTGACCGGCAGACTGACCCTTATGGGACGCTTTGCGACAGACGTGATCGACATCGCGGTGCCGCTCGCGCAGTGACGCGACCGGTGCCCGATTCGTGTCGGGTCACCAGAAACGAAGAGCCCCGCACGAAGCGGGGCTCTTCTGTTTTGGCTGGGGGACTAGGATTCGAACCTAGGTAAACGGAGTCAGAGTCCGTTGTCCTACCGCTAGACGATCCCCCAAAGGCGGGCGATGCGCCGTAGTGTAATCAGCGCTTGGAGAACTGTGTACCGCGACGTGCCTTGCGGAAGCCGACCTTCTTGCGCTCGACTTCGCGCGCATCGCGGGTGACGAAGCCCGCGGTGCGCAGCGGCTTGCGGAACGCCTCATCGTACTCGATGAGCGCGCGGGTGAGTCCATGACGGATCGCACCCGCCTGACCGGTGATGCCGCCGCCGTCGACGTTTACATCGACATCGAAGCGGTCGACCATCTGCACCGCCTCGAGCGGCTGGCGCACGATCATCCGCGCGGTCTCGCGACCGAAGAACTCCTCGAGCGAGCGATCGTTGATGCGAATGCTGCCCTTGCCCGGCCGCAGGTGAACGCGGGCGGTGGAGGTCTTGCGGCGGCCAGTGCCGTAATTGGTGTTCGCGGGCATCGTTGCGTCCTGTTTACAGTTCGAGCGGCTTGGGCTGCTGCGCGGCATGCGGGTGTTTGTCGCCCTTGAACACGTGCAGCTTGCGGTACATCTGCCGGCCGAGCGGATTCTTGGGCAGCATGCCCTTCACCGCGAACTCGATCGCGCGCTCCGGGTGCTCGGACATCAGTTTCTCGAGCGACTTGCTCTTGATGCCGCCGATTGCGCCGGTGTGCCAGTAGTAGATCTTGTCGCGCAGCTTGTCGCCCGTTACGCGGATCTTCTCTGCGTTGAGCACGATGATGTGATCGCCGGTGTCCACGTGCGGCGTGTACTCGGCCTTGTGCTTGCCGCGCAGACGCATGGCGACCTGGGTGGCCAGGCGCCCGAGCGTCTTGCCGCTCGCATCCACCACATACCAGTCGCGCCGCACGCTCTCGGAACGCGCAAAAACTGTGCTCATACGAAGGCTCCAAATCCCGGGCCGGCGCCCCCGCCGGTGTGCCCCGGACGGAACGACGGAAGACGGCGCTACCGGAGCGCCGTGCAAAGAGCCGCGAATCTTACGTCACGGGGCGGGGCATTGCAAAGCACCTACCACCCCCCGTAAAGCGTCCGCGGACCCCGCCCTGCCACCTAATATAAGATGTGTCCATGCTGGGAAAACCCCGTGCACTGAGCCTGGCCGACCGGCTGATCCGGGGGATCGACCAGGGCTTGCGCACCGTGGCGGCAGCCAATATCGCCGCCCGGCCCTACCCTGCGGCCGAGGTCCCCGAGTCAGCTGACGACCAGGCCGCCCGGCGCCACGCGGCCGGTCTCATGCGGGTCAACCACGCGGGCGAGATTGCCGCGCAGGCGCTCTATCACGGCCAGGCCCTTACGGCCCGGGACCCGCAGGTGCGCAGGGTATTCGAGGACGCCGCGCGCGAGGAAACCGACCATCTCGCCTGGTGCGAGCAGCGTGTTCGTGAGCTCGACAGCCGCACCAGCCTGCTCGCGCCCGCGTGGTACGCGGGCTCCTGGCTGATCGGCGCGCTTGCCGGGCTGGCGGGCGACCGCGTGAGCCTCGGTTTCGTGGCCGAGACCGAACGCCAGGTCGTCGAGCACCTGCAGTCACACCTGCGCGAATTGCCGGCCGGAGATCTGCGCTCCCGCGAAGTCGTCGAACGCATGCGCGATGACGAGGCGCGCCATGGCGCTGCGGCCCGCCAGTCCGGCGCACGCGAATTACCCGAGGCGATCCGCCGCCTGATGCGGCACACTGCGCGCGTAATGACACGGACCGCGTATCGAATCTGAGATCTGCGCCCGGATCTGGGATCTGAGTGCTTGCGGCAGGCACGGCACTTGTATTAAATCCGCGAAGCTTTTTACATAAACACGGGACGGGGAGCATGGAGACCGCTGGCAGACCACTGAGCGACATTCCTGCGATCAATCGGTTCCTGAGCTATTGCCGCATCCGCACGGTTCCATCCAAGACCGTGCTCATCCACGCGGGCGACGTACCGGACGTCCTGTACTACGTCATCAAGGGCTCGGTGGAGGTCCTGATCGAGGACGAGGAAGGCAACGAAATGGTGCTGGCCTACCTCAACAAGGGCCAGTTCTTCGGTGAGATGGGTCTCTTCAACGACCAGCCGCAGCGCAGCGCCTGGGTGCGCACCCGCTCGCAGTGCGAGCTTGCCGAGATGACCTACCCCCGTTTCCGGCAGATCGCCGCCGAGAGCCCGACCCTGCTGTTCGAGCTCGCGACCCAGCTCGCGAGCCGCCTCGACCGCACCAATCGCAAGCTCGGCGATCTCGCATTCGTCGACGTGACCGGCCGCGTGGCACACGCCATCATGGATCTCTGTAACGAGCCAGATGCGATGACCCACCCGGAAGGCACGCAGATCAAGGTCAGCCGCCAGGAACTCTCGCGGCTGGTCGGTTGCTCGCGCGAGATGGCCGGTCGCGTGCTCAAGGTGCTCGAGGAACAGGGCCTGCTCACCGCCCGCGGAAAGACGATGGTGGTGTACGGAGTCCGTCCGAAGTTGAAGGGCAAGGCCGCGCAGATGGCAGGTGCCGCCGGTGCGCCGGCGCCGATCTCGCTTCGCGCGCACAAGGCCACGACCGCGGACGACGAAGAAGACGACGACGAGGACGAGGACTGAACCGAGCGCCGGGTAATCCGGCTCAGAGCCCGATTACCGTTTCGTAGCCTGGCTTCGAGCCGATTTGCCTATCTGGACGCGCATGGCCTGTATCGTCGCGCGGTAGTCGGCGGTGCCGAAGATCGCGGAACCCGCGACGAAGGTATCGGCTCCCGCTTCGGCGATGCTCCCGATGTTGTCGATCTTTACGCCGCCATCGACTTCGAGCCGTATCTCGCGGCCGCTGCGATCGATGAGCTCGCGCACGCGCCGGATCTTCGGCAGCACGCTCGGGATGAACGACTGTCCGCCAAACCCTGGATTGACCGACATCAGGAGCACCAGGTCGATCTTGTCGAGCACGTGATCCAGCCAGTTCAATGGCGTCGCCGGGTTCAACACCAGCCCCGGCCGGCAACCGCTCTCGCGGATAAGACCGATGGTCCGGTCGACGTGCTCGGTGGCCTCCGGGTGAAAACTGATCCAGGTGGCCCCCGCTTCGGCGAAGTCCGGCACGATGCGATCGACCGGACGCACCATCAGGTGCACGTCGATCGGTGCCTCGACGCCGGCCTTGCGCAATGCCGCGCACACCAGCGGGCCGACCGTCAGATTCGGCACGTAGTGATTGTCCATTACGTCGAAGTGGACCAGGTCGGCCCCGGCAGCGAGCACGTCGCCGACTTCCTCACCCAGCCGGGCGAAGTCGGCTGACAGGATCGATGGCGCAATCCAGGGCTCGAGCATCGGGGCTCCCGTTTCGGTTGCTCGCACTGTAGCAGGCCGGCGCTACTTCATCCCGCGATGGCGCTTGAGCAGTTCATAGGCCGCGAGCACCTGCTTCGTCCGCTCGTGCGCGGCGGCAACCATCGATTCCGGCAGGCCGTTCGCCACGAGCTTGTCCGGGTGGTTGCGGCTCACCAGCCGGCGATAGGCGCGGGTCAGCTCCGCATCGCTCGCGGATTGCTCCACCCCGAGCACGCGATAGGCGTCGATGATGCGTACCGCTGCGGCGCCGGTCGACTGCGCATCCGCTCCGACGCCCGCGCTTGCCCGCATTCGCAGCATCGCCTCGAGCGAGGCGAACTCGAGCGCGGAAATCCCGAGCGCCTGGCACATCTCGTGAAATACCGGCCGCACCGCCGGCGAGAGCCCGTTGCCCTGCAATGCCGCCTCGAGCTGTATGTGCAGAAACATCCGCCGGAGGTCGGCGCGGCGCCCGCTGAGCCGGCGCAGTTCCTCGAGCGTCTCGCCGAGTGCGAAGTCGGGGCGTTTACCCTCGGTGAAGAACGCGATTGCGCGCCGGACATCGGCTTCGCCGAGCGAGAATCGCCGCATTGCCGCGCGCGCCGCCTCGATCTCCTGCTCCGAGACCCGGCCGTCCGACTTCGCGATCTGCCCCATCACCTGGAAGGTCGCGCGGAAGAATGCCGCGCTCAGCACCTGCGGATCGGCGCCGCCCAGTTGCCCGGCGGCCGCGCGGCGATCGAACTGGTGACCGATCAGGAAGCCGATCAACGCGCCGAGCCAGCCGCGGCCCACGATCGCGCCGATCAGCGCGCCAAGCACCTTGCCGTACCAACCCATGGATTCCTTGACCGTCGCCGGAGGCGCCTGCAACATCGGGCGCTTTCTTAGGCGGCGTATGGTAGCAGCCCTGCGGGGGCGCCACGTCGCATCACGGGACGCCAATGCCTGCTTCAAGCCCGCCCTCGCCCCCGATGCACGAGTCGCAGGTCGCCGGGCTTGTCCGGCTGCACCAGGGCAAGGTGCGCGACATCTACGCCATCGACGAGCAGCACATGCTGATCGTGACGACCGACCGGCTGAGCGCCTTCGACGTCGTGCTGCCGGATCCGATCCCGGGCAAGGGACGCGTCCTGACACAGATCTCGAACCACTGGTTCGGACGGACGGGTCACATCGTCCCAAATCACCTGTCGGACTTCCCGCTTTCGCGCGCCGTGCCCGACCCGGCCGCACGCGCATTGCTTGCCGATCGGAGCATGATCGTCCGGCGGCTCAACGCGCTGCCGGTCGAAGCGGTCGTGCGCGGCTATCTGATCGGCAGCGGCTGGAAGGACTACCAGCGCACCGGCGAGGTATGCGGCATTGCGCTTCCCTCGGGGCTCAGGCTGGCAGACCGGCTGCCCGAGCCGATCTTCACGCCGTCGACCAAGGCCGGGCGCGGCCAGCACGACGAGAACGTGGGCTTTGCGCACGTCGAGGCGCTGATCGGCGTCGAGCTGGCCGCTCAGGTGCGCGACACCGCGATCGCGCTGTACCGGTTCGCCGCCGGGCACGCCCTCGCGCGCGGCATCATCATCGCGGATACGAAGTTCGAATTCGGCACCGACGGGACGGGAGCGCTGATCCTGATCGACGAGGCGCTGACACCGGATTCATCGCGGTTCTGGCCGGTCGATACCTATCGTCCAGGGATGAGCCCGCCATCCTTCGACAAGCAATTCGTTCGCGACTATCTCGAAACGCTCGACTGGGACAAGCGTCCGCCCGCGCCTCGTCTGCCGGTCGATGTGATCCAGCGCACCGCCGCGAAGTACCAGGAGGCGCTGCGCCGACTGACCGGGGAAGGGTAATGCTCAAGCCTGCGCCGCCCCCCATGCGGCAATGATTCGATGCAGCTCGCGCACGCCATCGGTGAGCGCCGCTGGCCCGGGCTGCAGAATGATCGATGACTTGACCTCGTGCAGCTCACCGTCGCGCACCGCGGGCACCTCGGCCCACCCGGCTCGCGCAGCCACCGAGCGCGGGTTGAACTTCTTGCCGCACCAGGAGCCGAAGATCAGATCGGGCGCGCGCCGCGGGATCTCGAGCGGATCGGCGATGATGCGATCGCGCCCGAGCCCCTGCTGAGCGAGCTCCGGGCATACATCGTCGCCACCCGCGATGCCGATCAGCTCCGAGACCCAGCGTATGCAGGAGATCTGCGGCTCGTCCCATTCCTCGAAGTAGACGCGCGGCCGGCGCGACAGCCGCGCGGCGGACCCGCGGATCGACTCGAGCCCCGCCTCGAGCTCCACAGCGAGCGCCGCCGCCTTCGCCTGACAGCCGATCATCCCGCCCAGAGTGCGGATGACGCGCAGGATGTCGGCCAGGCTCCGCTGATTGAAGACGTGGACCTCGACGCCGTTGCGAACGAGCTCCGCGGCGATGTCCGCCTGCAGATCGGAGAAGCCGAGCACCAGGTCGGGTGAGAGCGCGAGGATGCGGTCGATTTTCGCGCTGGTAAACGCGGACACTCGCGGTTTCTCCTTGCGCGCCCGCGGCGGACGGACCGTGAAGCCCGAGATGCCGACGATGCGCCAGTCCTCGCCCAGCAGATACAGCGTCTCGGTCGTCTCCTCCGTCAGGCAGACGATACGGCTCGGGTACGGCGCGGCAGAGGCACGCATGCGGCTAATCTAGCAAAGGCACCGTACCGGTGCGCCGGAGGCTTGCCCGGCACGCAGTCTGCGTGCAAGGCTTGTGTCGGCGGCAACGCACGCACTCCATGTTCCCAAGCCTGCAGCGCAAGTTCGAGCACTGGGTCTTCGACCTGCCTGAGGCGCTGGGCGGACGCCCGCTGGGCTGGCTTGCCGCCCCGCTGCGCTACGTCTACGCGCTGCTGCGCGACTTGGCCCAGGGCGGCCTCGGTCTGCGCGCGATGAGTCTCGTCTATTTGACTCTGTTTGCACTGGTGCCGATCGTGGCCGTGGCGTTCGCGATGCTCAAGGCATTCGGTTTCGACCGCGAGCTCGAGCCCGTTCTGTTCGAGTTCCTGAGGCCGCTTGGCGACCAGGCGTATGTGATCACCGAGCGGATCATGGGTTTCGTCGAGAATGTGCAGGGCACTCTGCTTGGCACGCTCGGCATCATATTCCTGGTCTACACCGTCATTTCGATGATCCAGAAGGTCGAGGAGGCGCTCAACTTCGCGTGGCATGTCGATCGGCCGAGGAGCCTTGGTCGTCGCATTACTGAGTACCTGGTCGTAATGCTGATCGGGCCGCTGATCGCAGTGCTGGCGATGGTGATGCTCGCCTCCTTTGAGGCGAGCGAAGCCGTCGCGAGAATCGAGGGCCTCGCAGCCGGCGAGTCCGGGAAAATCCGTTTTGCTCCCTACGTGCTCACGATAGGTCTGTTTCTGTTCGTGTACGTCTACATGCCGAACACGCGTGTACGGTTCGTCCCGGCGCTGATCGGCGCCGTGACGGCTGGGGCGCTCTGGGCGATGGTCGGCGCGATGTTTACCCGCATCGTCGTTTACTCCACGCAAACAATGGCGATCTATGCCGGCTTCGCGGTCGTGCTGCTGTTCCTGCTGTGGCTGTATCTGAGCTGGCTGATCCTGCTGCTGGGCGCGCAGCTGTCCTTCTACCTGCAGCACCCCGAGCACCTGCGCGCGGGCCACGACGACATCGACGTGACCGGCGCGCTTCGGGAGCGGATCGCGATGTCGATCATGTGCCTGCTGGGCGAGCGCTTCCTCGAGGGCGGTCCGCGCTGGACGGTGAATGCGCTGGCCGAGCGGCTGATGGTGCCGGCAAAAGTGTTGAACGAGGTCGTGTCGATTCTCGAGGCGCAGGGCCTCGTGCTCACTGCCGAGGACGACACCGTCGCCCCGGGGCGCGACCTCTCGGCGATCCGCTTGACCGCAATCCTCGATGCGGTGCGGCACGAGATCCCCAACCCGCGCTGCCCGCAGCCGCGGTCGGTGGCGGCGGCCGATGCGGCGTCGCAAGCCATCGAACAGGCGATGCGGGATGCGCTTGGGGAGCGCACGCTCCGGGACTTGCTGCCGACGGAATCGTCCGGGGAAGTCGCAAGATGGCCCGAGCCCGAGGTGTTGCAATGATGCATTCACACCGCCACCTTTAGTCAACATCGGAAGCGCACGGAGGCACCATGCACAAGAGCAGGTTCGCTGGATTCATCATCGATTGCCGGACGGACGATCTGGAGGCGGCGGCTGCGTTCTGGGGCGGCGCGCTCGGCATGAAGATCCGGGCTCTTCCCGGCGAGGAGGGCAAGTACATCGAGCTGGTGGATCCCGACGAGCGGCTGCATATCGAGGTGCAGTCGGTATCGCACCCCAGTCGTGTTCACCTCGATATCGAATCGGACGACGTCGACGCCGAGGTACGGCGGCTCGAGGCTCTCGGCGCCAAGCGCGTGGAGAAGATCAACACCTGGTGGGTGCTCGAGGCCCCGACGGGGCAGCGATTCTGCGTCGTACGCGCGAAAGCGCCGGCATTTGGCGAGCATGCAAAGGAATGGGGAGCTTGAGCATGACCGGAGCCTCGCGACCCATGAGGTTCTACGGCCATCCGTTTTCGTCGTACTGCCAGAAGGCGCTGATCGCGCTCTACGAGAAAGACATCCCTTTCGAGCTCCGCATGCTGACGCCCGAGGACGAGGAAACCGCTGCGGAACATGCTCGATTGTGGCCGCTCAGGCGCATGCCGGTACTCGTCGACGGAGACCGTACGATCGCCGAGGCCAGCATCATCGTCGAATATCTCGACCAGCGGCACCGCGCGGGCACTCGCCTGCTTCCGGTCGATCCCGACTTGGCGCTCGACGTCCGGATGCTCGACCGGTTCTTCGACAACTACGTCATGACGCCGATGCAGAGGATCGTATTCAACGCCATCCGCGCGCCCGAGCATCGCGATCCATATGGCGTCGACGAGGCGCGCAGGCTGCTCGACGTCGCGTATGGCTGGCTCGATGAGACGCTGAGCAACCGGACGTGGGCTTCAGGCGGGGAGTTCAGTCTGGCGGATTGCGCCGCGGCGCCGGCTCTGTTCTATGCCGACTGGGTGCATCCGATGGGCAGTGGGCACGCAAACGTCCAGGCCTATCGGCGCCGGTTGCTGTCGCGACCTTCGTTCGCGCGCGCGGTGGACGAGGCTCGACCCTACCGTGCGTTCTTCCCGCTCGGCGCGCCGGATCGTGACTGATACCGCGCCTCGAGACTGTCTTCCGGCCGACCCGGGCCACTGCAGCGCAGACGTGAACGAGGTCGAACGACTGAGCGGGCGGAGCGGCGCGTCAGACCGGTCGTGCCGGTACCTGCCATGGAACCAGGCGCTTGCGCAGCAGAGCCTGCCGCGCTTCCCA
>Ga0207675_100000187_pt1 | contig 56148 bp, 40 predicted proteins | sample KBSSwiS42_FD_184305 | JGI IMG/M metagenome (GOLD analysis project Ga0207675, IMG submission 184305) | Switchgrass rhizosphere microbial communities from Kellogg Biological Station, Michigan, USA - KBS Switchgrass S4-2 (SPAdes) (version 2) | ecosystem: Host-associated > Plants > Roots >...
ATCGCGCATGCGAATCATCTCTTCGCGCCGATCGAACGCGACATTCGTTTCGACGAGTGGTTGGTTGCTGGTCTTTTTCGCCGTCACCGATCGGTCGTTCTGCCGCCAAGTGACGCCGGTAACTTTTCCTTCGGCGTCGCGCACGAACGTCGCATCGGCATCAATGATCTTCGTAAAGAATTTTGAGGTGCTGGCTGGGTAGATTTGTATGCGGCCCTGTCCTGACGCCTGGATGTAGTACGTGTTGCCTTCCCGAAGGAACGACAGCACGAGGTCAGGGTTCTCTGGAAAGGCATATTGCCCAACGTAGTCGTCAAAGATTTTCGGATCGATGGTGATTTCGGCGGGCTTTTGTTGTGCGCTAACTGAGGTCGAAAAGACACAGGTATCCAGCGCTCGTGATAAACCTACCGCTGCAACAATCAAGAGCGATACGGACACAAAGATTTTTTTCATTTGATTTCCTGATGATCAGTTTGCGCAAACCGGTTGCTTGCGGACAACAACGACAGGCAGAGCTGGGAGCTTGTTCAGCAGTTCCTGATTCAGTTGCGGTATCTTGTCTTCGTTAATCTGACGCCATCGCTGAAGATCATCGGCGAGGGCCTTACATAGCGGGAGCGCGATTTGCACGAGGGAACTCGCCGGCCTCGTATCGCCACTTTGCACCATCGTTACATAGCGATTGACATCGCGATTGATCGCGCCGAAGCCTGGGGCGGCACTCGTTCCGTTCTGTAGTTTTTCCAGATCGTTGTCGAACGCGGTCGCGGCATCGCTGACAGCCTTCGTCGGTGAAGTCTTCAGCTCATTTAATCGCGCGCGCACCTTCGCGATGTCGTTGTACGCCTGAAAACTAATATTCATCCACTCATCCATTTGACGCGCCAGATCGGTCTGCGCTTCAAGATCGTTTAGCGAAACATGAACGCGAGGGTCGAGCGTCACGGTCAGGGGCTGTCGATACGTTTTTCCATCGACAGTGAGCACGACCTCGTATTGCCCGGGCACTACGAATGGTCCTGGCGGTTGATTGATCGGTGTATTCCCGAAGACTGCGTGGTCCGGTAGGGTGTACTCGATGTAGTTCAACGGTGCGCCACGAAAACTAAATGCCAACGCGTCGGGATGTGGCCATTGCAAATTCCAAGCGAAACGATTCAGTCCGCGATTGGTGGGCAGCGCGTCGGGTGGTTCAAACCACCATTCAGGAACGTTCTTCGGACGCGGGTCGCGCGGCGATGCCTTGTTGGTGAAACGGCGCACGACATTGCCCTTCGCGTCACGAATTTCCAGTGATATGTCTCTCGGTACCGAATCGAGGTGGTAGTAAATGATTGCGCCATCGGGCGGATTGTCTCCATGCGGCGTGGCGGGCGGTAGCGGTGTGTCCGGATGATTGTCCCAACGCGTGCGCGTGGCGGTGGCCGGCTTGAGCAGAATCGTGCTCGCCACGGAATCGATCTGTCGCAGCGGCGAGACGTCGTCCAAAATCCAGAGTGCGCGCCCGTAAGTCGCGGCGACTAGATCATCGCCGTGAACGTCGAGATCGCGAACAGAAACAGTGGGCAGATTAAGTTGCAATGATTCCCAGCTGTCGCCGCCGTTGAAGGAAACATATGCTCCGTGCTCTGTACCGCCGTAGAGCAAACCTTTTCGTGTCTTGTCTTCGCGAACCACACGCGCGATTGCGTTGTTGGGTAATCCGTTAACGATCTTTTGCCAGCTCTTGCCGCCATCGCGCGTGCGGAAGATATAAGGATGGTTATCGTTCTGGGCCGCCGAAATCACATACGCCACGTCAGCGGCTGTGGCCGACGCTTCGATCGAAATGATGTTGCTGTTTTTTGGCATTTCCGCCGGCGTGACATCTGTCCAGCCCTTCCCGTCGTTTCGTGTCAATTGCAAGAGGCCCGTGCTGGTGCCAACCCAAATCTCGCCGGAATCAGCGGCCGAAAGCGCAAAGGTGGTGATCACTCCCGAGGCGTTTTCAGTGTGAGTCTTCTCAGTCAAATCAGGGCTGATTTCTTTCCACGTCTTCGCGCCGTCAGTTGTCTTCAGCATCGATTGCATGCCGACGTAGAGCGTCCTGGAGTCGCGCGGCGAAAACGCGAGTGGCGTTTCCCATGTGTAACGATGCTGCGCGGATGGAGTAAACACAGTCGCGAGTTGTCCTGTCGTCCGATCGAGGCGCAGCACGGTACCGTACCAACCTATTGAATAAACTATGTTGGCGTCCGACGGATCGGGCGCGATGTGACCGCTTTCGAACGCGCCAGTCGAGAACCAATCGCGATACGTGATCATCCCGAAGTCGCTGCGAGAGAGCACGGCGACTGAGCCGCTGTCCTGCTGCGCCGCGTACAGACGGTAAGGATATTGATTGTCGCTGGTGACGTGATACATCTCGCCCGTTGGCTGATTGAACCACTCTGTCCACGTGTCGCCGCCATTCAGCGTGATCACTGCGCCCTGGTCAGTGCCCATGAAGATGTGCTGTGAGTTCGAAGGGTCGATCCACAGCACGTGATCGTCTTCGCCGCTAGGTTCGCCTTTCCAAGCAGCAAAAGTTTTACCCCCATCGACCGACCGATACGTGGCCGTCTGCATTACATAAACTATGTCGGGATTGCGAGGATCGACGTAGGTTCGACTGAAGTATCCACTACCTAGAACGCGCGGATCCTGCGTCGCTTTACTCCACGTGGCGCCACCGTCATCCGAACGATAGAAACCCTGAGTCATGATCGCGTACACGCGCCGGCCGCGAGTTCCCGGTGCGGCCGCGATGCCGATGCGCCCACGCGGATTGTTCGGCAGACCTGATTCAGCGACTTGTTGCCAGGTGCTGCCTTTATCGATGGACCGCCAGACGTGTGCTTCGCTGCGCGTTGTTCGGCGCGTGCTTGGATCGAATTGCGGTGAGTAGCTCGCCGCGTAAACAATTTGTGCGTCGTCCGGTGCCGCGGACATATCAGCAATTCCAGTTGACGGATCCTTGAACAGCACCCGTTTCCAGGTGCGGCCTCCGTCAATCGTTTTGAATACTCCGCGCTGTTCTCCGGCAGAAACAAAATCGTAGGTTCCCACCAGCACGATATTCGGATCGCGCGGATCAACAATGAGCGAAGAGATGTGGTGAACATCTCGGAGACCGATATTCTTCCAGGTCACGCCGGCGTCGGTGGTTTTATAGATGCCGTCGCCTTCCAATTGCTCGCCGGTGCCGACGTAAATGATATTTGGGTTCGATGGCGCGATGGCCACCGCCCCGATCGACGCAACGTGCATATCGTCGAAGATCGGTTTCCACGTTCGGCCTCCATCAACGGTCTTCCAGACTCCACCACCCGGCGTTCCGAAATAGTAAATGGCTGCATTCCCGGGAATGCCTGCCACGGCGGTAACGCGTCCGGCGCGATGCGGGCCGATCAGCCGCCATTTCATCGCTGAGAATGATTGCGGATCGTATTGTTGAGCGAATGCGATCGTCGAAACGATGAGCGCAAACAAAACGCACTTAATTGCGGAAAGCGAATTAACTTTCATGATTGATTTTCAAGATGAGAGTTTTGGGTTTTTAGTTCCGGCCGCACCACGTCCAAAAGAATCCGCTCGCCCAGTTGACACGATTCGCGCGGAAATCAAAGTCTCCTTTGAGTTTTTCATCCCCGTCCTCGAGGAATATGTAAGGTCCCTCAAGATGTCCGCCGCCCGGCTCGTTATATTCGTCGATCGTCCTGAATTCACCCCGTGCGTTATGTGTTACGGTGCGAACGCGGCTGCGGTTTCCGCCGAAACACCATTTTCCTTCGACGCGCGTCAACGTCCACGAACCGTCGCGCACCTGTGAGTTGTGCCATGGGCCGCCAAGAAAAAGATTCCAGCTTTGTTCGAGCCATCCTGACCCGCTGCGGCCGCTCGAGTCGGAAAACGTGAATTGCAGACGCTTGCCCGTGACTATTCCCGTGACGGTCCCCGTTCCTCCGTCCGAGTAACGGATCTCGCCGGAAACGCGGGAACCGTTTTGCGTGAAGATCACTTCCGATGCGCCGAAATCGTTTCCACTCGTCCACCACTTGCCGTCGATGGATGCGGGCGCAGCATTCGACTGGCTACTGGTCCGCGATGAACTTGCGGGCGGCCTTGGAGGTTTTGCTGATGTGCCGCCGCTCTTCGCCGGGGCTTTGCTGGTCGGCTTCGGTTTTGGATCGTCAGTCCTGCCGCCCGCCGGTTGCGCGAACGCGATGGTGGCAAAACACAGAATTGAAATAATAACGAGAGCCAATCGTCTGAACATGCGAGACATTCGGTGCTCTCCTTTCGTGACCTTCGCCTTACAGAACCGCGAACGATAGTGAGCGGGATAAGGACTTCAGTTAAACCTTTGACCCGCTCGCATCCACCACCCCGCGCGGGCTGCCCGCGCGGGGACCCCGGTCCGCTCGCGGTTCTGTAACTACTCGTTTATGTTCTCAAAACTGACGAACCGCCAGCCACTTTGCGTTAGCTTGAACGTATAGACAAACGGTTCATCGCCGCCGCTGTTTTTGGCGAATGGACAAGTGATGTTGAATTCTTTTGGCCGCGCGTTATCCACTTGCGGCTTCGCCGTTTCAAAACACTTCACCGCATTCACCTCTCCGGCGAAGATGTGGGTGTATTGCTTCATGAATTGCGCGCGCGTGCGAATGCGCGACTCGCCGTAACTCATGCCAACCGGAAGCTGAGTCATCGCAAACACCGCTGGCTTGTCGCCTTTAGTGACTGCCGCTTTGAATTTGCCCCAGAAGGCGTCGATCGTTGCGTCGGCGGCGCGTGCTTGTCCGGCGCCCGCGACCGACATCACAAAGATTGAAAAGAAGAGCGGCGACGCGACTTTCTTCATTGCCCCTCCGTTGGCTTCGGCGAAACCTCATATTCTGGTTTCGGCACACCCATCAGCCAGTGATCGAACCAGCCGACGATGTGCTGTAAGCGCTCGATGCGATGCCACGGCTGGCCGGAACGAGAAAGCTCGTGCGTTTCGTTCGGAAAGCGCACCATCACCGTCGGGATTTTTCGATACTTGAGCGCGCGAAACATCTCTTCGCCGCCGGCATAAGTCGGCGTGCGCCAGTCAGCTTCGCCGAGAATGAACATCATCGGCGTCGTCACGTTCTTGATGTAAGTGATCGGTGAACGCGCTTTGAAATCTTCTTCTTCTTCGAAAGGCGCGCCGCGGAACCATGACGGCTGAAATAAAGTGAAGTCGGCCGTGTACCACCAGTCGGCCCAGTTCGCGATGTCGCGTTGCGCAACGCCGGCCGCGAACCGAGTCGTTTGGCCCACTGTCCAATTCGTCAAAAGGCCGCCACCGCTGCCTCCTGTGACGCCCAGCTTTTTCTCATCGATGTATCCGCGCTTGATCACTTCATCGACCGCGCCCATCAAATCTTTGTAATCATCGCCGGGGTAGTGGTACTGGATGATGTTGCCGAAATCCTGTCCGTACGTCGTGCTGCCGCGCGGGTTCGGATAGACGACTACGTAACCCTTCGCGGCCATCCACTGAAACTCGTGATCAAAGATCCAGCCGTACGCGGCATGCGGTCCGCCGTGAATGTTTAGAATGAGGGGGTATTTCTTATTAGCATCGAAGTCGGGCGGTTTCTGCACCCAGGTCTGAACCTTCTTGCCATCAAAACTCGTGTACCAGATTGATTCCGGCTCAGTCAGATTCAGTTTTGAAAACAGATCGTCGTTGATGTGAGTGAGTTGTTTCGGGGTCGCGCCCGGCTTCTCAAGCCAGAAAAGATCACCGATGCGCGTCGGCGTAGAGATTAGCACCGCGAACTTCGAAGCATCAGGAGTTGCACGATACGCGACGACGGCTTGATCGCCGGTAGTGACGTCGGTTTCTTTGCCGCTGGTTGCATCGAACATGCCGATGTTCGCTCGGCCTTCGCGACCGTAAACCGCGTAAATCTGTTTGCCGTCTTTACTCCAAATCGGTGGAGTGCCGCCACCGCCACGCGGCGCGGTGTTGTCGCCGCCAACGCCTGAACCGACATCCCAGTCGAAGCCTTCAGTCAGATTCCGCGGTTGTGCTTCACCCGAAAGTTCCATCACCCAAAGGTCGGGCTCTGTGTAAGAGCGGACGGGCCGATTGACAGATCCGTAAAACGCTACGCGTTTCCCATCCGGACTCAACGAAAAGGCGGCGGCGCCCATGTCGAACGTCGTGATCCGCGAAGCCTGTCCGCCAGTGACGGGCACGTTGTAAACGTCGGTCTTCGGCAAATCGTAGTAGGCCTCGTCGCGATGATCGGAAACGAAGTAGATCGATTTGCTGTCGCGCGCCCAGGTGGCGTTGCCATCGCTCCACTTTGTTTTCGTGAGTTGCGTCGGGGTGACTTTGTCTTCGCCGGTGCGTGGCGCTTTGACGATCCAAATATGCGACGGGTGGTTGAAATCCAGATAGCCGGCATCGTTGTTGCGATAGACAGCCCGCGTGATTACCCGCACGTCGCTCTCGCGAGCAGGCGATGAGCTTGGTGATGCGACCGGCGAGGGCGATGCTGCCGGCTGTGACGGCGACGCGGGCGAAGGCACCGGCATCGTCTCTCGCTGTTGTCTCGCCAGTTCCGCGGCGGTCGCGCCATTCGCAAATGAAATCGTTGTGCCGTCAGGCGACCACTGCGGATTGCCCGCACCGCGCGGCACCGTCGTGAATTGCCACGCCTCGCCGCCGTCCATCGAGAGCATGAAGAGTTGCGGTGGCTCGGGGCGGCCGTCTCTCTCAGGCGAGCGGACGAAGCAAATGTATTTCCCGTCCGGAGACCAGCGCGGCGTCGAGTCGCGTATCCCGCTGGTCAATTGTTTGGTCGCGCCGTCTGCCGTTGAAACGATCCAAATTGAAGTGTTGTATCCGTCTTTGCGGTCGTTAACCGTGACTTTGACGAACGCGATGCGGGAACCGTCGGGCGCGACCTGCGGATCGGCGATCCAGTTAAAGCTGAATAAGTCTCGTTCAGTGATGTTTCGCTTTTGCGCGAGCAGGGGTTGAGCAAACAGTAAGACGGCGATGGAGAGAAGAATGACGCGAGCGCGCATGATTTGATCCTTTCGCAGGGAAGGGGCTACTGCCCCGAAAAGCGCGCGTATTCTACCTCAGCCGCCGAATTCAGCAAGGTTGTTCTGACGGGTTTGCCACCCAAAAAAATCAGCGAGCGCTGACGGCCCACTGATCCGTAAACACTTAATTGCGGTTGCGAGTCGTTACTTCACGTCGGCCCACGCCTTGCCGTCCTTGTAGTGCAACGTGACTTCGGAAATCTCGACCAGGTTCAGATCGTGCCACTCGATGCTGTGGCCTTTCCCGTCCGTCACTTTCAAGTCCCAATGAGAGTGTTTGTCGCGATCGTCAAACGTGATCTTCACACTGTCGCCCTCGGGTAGCGTGTCTTTTCCGAGAACGTCTTCTTCCCAGTCATCGGCGGTAACGGGTGAAACATAGACCTCGTGAATCTCGACGCCCGTCTCGTTGTGCAAAACGAAATCCTGTGTGCCGGCACGCGCAAACGCAGTGGCAGTAACGAACATGACGATAACACCCAGCACGATAATTGCTTTTGTCTTTGAAACTAAGTTCTTCATTCAAATCTCCCTTGTCCGTCTGTCTCAAAAGACCGTGACAACCGGCATGATGAAAATTCAACGCAACCGCAGCTTTCGAAACTAAGCAACACCTTCTTCAGCGTCTTTGGCGTCTTCTGCCGCCTCTACAACATCTTTGTATTTGCTAAGCTGCGCACTCGGACGATCCTTGTGGTTCACCTTCTTCTGCAGTTTCGCGAACTCCTGCTGCAACCGTTCCAACTCTTTGTCGGAAAGTTCCTCGAGATTGACGAAACCTGTGCGCGCTCCCTTGACCCCTTTGATTAACTCATCAAGCTTCAGATGGATCGCCTTCGCGTCGCGGTTCTGCGTGTTCTGAATCAGAAACACCATCAGAAACGTGATGATTGTCGTGCCGGTGTTGATGACCAGTTGCCACGTATCCGAGTAATGAAACATGGGGCCAGTGATGCCCCACACCACAATTATCAACACCGCGAGAATGAACACCCACGAGGTGCCGACGATCTGCGAAGTCTTATGTGCAAATTTGCGAAACAATTCGTTCATGAATTTTGGGGCCTCTCTCTTTATCGAGCATTGCTCTTTGGAAACATCACGCGATCGGGCGCGGCGTTCAGTTCCTTCAACAGTCGATTGATCAGGCGAGTCTTGACCTGGCCCGCCCGCTTCGGCCGCACGAGATACCGCACAATCGCATCCAGCCAGGTATTCGAGTTCACGCGAAACATGACCGCCGGATACTCGCGCACTTCCAGTTGATCGACCGGCGTCTGCGACAGCAGCTCGCGAAAGACGCTCACGCGTTTCATCATGCGTTCGCCGACTTCTTCCGCCGCAACGCGTTGCATTGTTTGAGAAATGAATTCGAGATCGCTTTCGTACGCGACGCTGAATTTGATTTCGTTCCAAATGTAAGGAAAGAGCGGCCAGCTATAGTTGTAAACAGTCGAATTCAGCACCTTGGAATTGGGAAACTTAATGATGCGCCCGGTGGGATGATCGCTCGAAAGAATATCGCCGCCGACTTCCCACAGCGTCGTGTCCAAATAGCTGACGTCAATCACGTCGCCCTTGGCTTCGCCAATCTGAATGCGATCGCCGACGCGATATGGCGCGCGCGCCAGAATGTAAATCCAGCCGAGGAAACTGGTCATCGGCGTCTGCACCGCCAACCCGAGCACCAACGAGAAGACACCGACCGACACCAGCGTCGTGTACCAGTTGCCGTATACCAGCGACACCACCGCCAACGCTATCAACAACGCGACGACCAATTTCGCGACGCGCCGCAGCGTGAAACGTGACACTGCGCTGTCCAGCCGCCCGATTAAGTAGACGTCGACGACTTTCGCGATCGCCAGCAACAAGACAACCGCTATGGCGGCCTTGTCGAGCTTCTGAATGTACGGCACGAACCGCGCCGCGAAACCGAAGACCTTGAATTGCAGCAGGTAGTAAAAGACGGCGAGGCCGATGATAACAATCACGTGCGTGCCCAGCCAAAGTTTGTCTTTGGTCTTTGCCTTTGGTTGGTCCTGCGGCGCAGTCGCAGTCGTCTGCTTGAGCGCCTGCTTAACATCTTCGCGCTCTTTTACCTGTTCGACTTCGGTGCGCAGTTCGTCCGCCATTCTTACAGAATCCTCGCAAGGGTCTGGATTTGTTGTCGCGAAAGTGATGCCAGTCCGTGCGTTTGGATTTAGGCACTAGCCATGCCATAAGTGTCAGAACCGCGAACGATAGTGAGCGGATCAAGGAATCAACTGAGACTTAATCACTGACCGTGGCCCAGCCACTCAAAGACAAATTCGCGATCGCCGCCGCGCTGCAAGAGATCGGCGCGCTGCTCGAATTGAAAGGCGGGCAGTATTTCAAAGCTCGCGCATACAAGGCGGGGGCGCGCGCCGTGTCCGAACTCAGTGAAGACATTGGCAAGCTAATCAAACAAAACCGTCTGACGCTCGTGAAGGGAATTGGATACGCGCTCGCGAAACAGATCGAGCAGTTGTACGAAACCGGCGAATCTTCAATGCTCAATGAGCTGCGTGGGCAATTGCCGGCAGGCATTATCGAACTGTCACGCATTCCGGGGCTTTCGATTCAGAAGGTCGAAAAACTTCAGCTGGAACTCGGTATCAAGAGCGTCGAAGACTTGCGCGCGGCGTGCGAAGCCGGCAAGTTGCGCGACATTAAAGGCTTCACCGCGAAAACCGAACAGAAGATCCTGGATGCTGTCGCCGGACATGAGAACCGCGAACAGTTCATCCACATTCATCATGCCTGGCGCGTTAGCGAGCGGATTATCGAGTATCTCGAGACAGCACGTGGTGTCACGAAAGCGGAAGCGGCCGGCGCCACGCGTCGCTGGAAAGAAACTGTTTCGCGAATTGTGATTGTCGCGGCGGCGAAGAATCCACAGTCAATCATTGAACACTTGCTGCAATTTCCCATGGTGATTCGCACCGAATCCAAAACGCGACGGGAATGCTCGGTGGTCTTGAGCGAAGGATTCAAGGCGACGTTGATTGCCGTGAAACCGGCAGAGTTCGCGCTCGCGTTGTGGCGCGCGACTGGCTCGGAAGCACATCTCAAAAAGCTTCAGCCAATCGCCACGAAGAAGAAGCTGAACATCGTTTCGGGAAATGGAGATTTCGCGCGCGGCTCTTCAACCCTGGTGAAATCCGAACGCGACATCTACAAGCGTCTGGGTTTGCAATACGTGCCGCCGGAGATGCGGGAAGACGCCGGGGAAATTGAAGCTGCATCAAAAGGCAAACTGCCTGAGGATTTAATCTCGAACGAAGACATTCAAGGCATGGTGCATTGCCACACGATGTATTCCGATGGCAAGCACAGTGTCGAGCAAATGGTCGCTGCGGCCGAAGCGATGGGCATGAAATACATCACCATCACCGATCATTCGCCGACAGCGTTTTACGCCGGTGGCGTCAAAATTGATCGGCTTCAGGAACAATGGGAAGAGATCGACCGGGTGCAGGAAGGGACCGTAGTAAAGATCCTGAAGGGAACTGAATCAGATATTTTGCAGAGCGGATTGCTGGATTATCCCGACTGGATTCTTGAACAGTTCGACGTGATCGTTGCGAGTATTCATTCGCGTTACAAAATGAATTCCGATCAGATGACGCAGCGGATTGTCACGGCAATGCAACAGCCGGTATTCAAGATTTGGGGACACGCGCTTGGCCGTTTAATTCAGCGGCGCCCACCCTTTGAATGTCGTGTCGAAGAGATTCTGGACGTGATTGCCGAGTCGCGCGCGGCGATTGAAATCAACGGCGACCCTTATCGTCTGGACATGGAGCCGCGTTGGATTCGTGAAGCGCGCAAACGAAAGATCAAGTTTGTGATCTCGGTCGACGCGCATTCAATGAACGCGCTGCACAACGTGCAATACGGTGTGGGCATCGCCCGCCGCGGCTGGGTGCGAAAAGGCGAAGTGCTGAATGCGTTGGGAGTGAAAGCGTTTCAGAAAGCGGTGCGGCCGGTAGGAAAATTTCTGTAGCCCAGCCGTTTACGGCTGGGGTTACGGGCAATGAAGACCTGCCAGCCGCCTTTAGGCGGCTTCATCACGGCTTCAGCCAATCGTCATCATCGGTTTCGACCATCTCCAGCAAAATAGAGACCTTCCCACTTCTATGATGACCTTCCTGCCGGTCGATATAACGCGAGACCTTTTCGATTTCATCTTTTCGTAGCGAAACAACACCATACCCCTCTTGCCACTGAAGTTTGAACTTCGGGCGAATTTCCTTGTTGACTCGGAACGATGTCGCTCCTTTCAATTGCCCGATGAAATCGGCGGCAACGATTGTCGGCGGCAACCGACAAAGGAGGTGTGCGTGGTCAGGCATAGCATTGTGACGCAAGGGAAAACCACCACGGGTATGGACTTCTTGATTGATGATTTCGAGTAGTTGCGGTCGCCAAGCTCGATCAATTAGCGGTTCGCGCGACTGAGTTCCCCAGGTGAAGTGGTAATAGAGTTGGTGAAACACGTGGGACATGATGTTTCCCCCATGGATGTAAGCCCCTGAAGGGGCTGATGGTGATTGTTTGCTCGCTGACCCAGCCGTAAACGGCTGGGCTACAGAAATCTATCCAACCTTCCGCTTCTTCGCTACGGAAGGCTTTGCTTTAACGAGTGTGAGTGCCGCTTTCTTTTTCGTCGCGGGCTCGGCTTTGACCATCGGCTTGCGCGAAGACGCCTGCAAGCTCTTCTTGAGCGCCGTCATGATGTCCATCCGCGGCGGCTCTTCATATTTCTCAAACTCAGTAACCTTTTTACCTTTGATCTTCGAATCAATCAGTTTGCGCAACGCTTCGTGATAATGATCGACGGTGTCGATGTCTCCGAACGTTGTAATCATCTGTTCGACGAGACTGGTAGCCAGCGCCAACTCTTTCTTGTCGAGTTTCGGCGTCGCATCGATTTCCGGCACCTCTTCGATCTTGCGTACTTCGGCCGGATAGCGAAGCTTCTGCAAGACGATTCCGTCACCGTGCGGAAAGACCGCGACCAGGTCTTCACGATCGCGAAGCACGACCTTCGCAAGTCCGATCTTCCCTGTGTCTTTTAGAACCTGACGTAAAAGCGCGAACGGTTTTTCGGCGACTGGCCCATCAGGTCCGATGTAGTACGGTGCGTCATAGAACATTGGCGCGACTTCGTCGTTTTCGACGAAACCGAGAATATCCACGGCGCGCGTTGTCTTAATTTTTATTTTGGCGATCTCTTCAGGTTCGACGATCGCGTACCGATCGGGCTCGTATTGAAAGCCCTTGGTGATCTGATCGTTACTGACAATCTGGCCGCACTTCTTGCAGCGCTTGTCGTAACCGATCGGACCGTAGTCGTCACGGTGCAGTTGATTGAACTGAATTCGCTCAGATGCTTCCAACGCGTTATAGACGCGAATCGGAATCGCGACGAGCAGAAATCTGATGTGACCTTTCCAAATCGAACGCATCGGGACCCTCCGGTGGAGCGCCGACATCTTGTCGGCGGTACGCAGGCATCCTGCCTGCGCTTTTGACCAGCTCGCTACTGCAAGCGGTTTTCCAACTTGCGCTACAGACACAAACGCGGGCATCGCGCCCGCATTTTTCTGGGTCTTCAGGCAGCCCAGCCCTCGGTTTGATGGTGCGAGGGGCCGAAATTATGAAGCCAGTTGGCCCAGCAAGTAAAGACAATAATTTTGCCCCACTTTGCAGTGGATCAAGCGGAGTACGGGCGCAATATCTTGTTGCCTTTGAATTGACCGCTTTGCGGCGAGGACTTATGCTTTCGCTTCGAGATTGACGGCTGAAACACCCTCCAGATGCGCGAATGTCCCCGCTGCGAACGCTGTTACGAAGACGAAATTCTCGTCTGTCCTGACGATCAATCAAAAACGAAAAATACTTTGCCGGGCACGACGTTGTTGAATCACCGGTACCGGCTCGACAAGCGTCTCGGTCGCGGCGCGATGGGCCAGGTCTATGTTGCGCGCGATGAAAATCTGGTGACGCGACGAGTCGCCGTCAAGACAATTCGTCCGGATGTTCTATCCGATGAAGATTTGCAGGAAGGCGAAGCGATAGCGCGCTTTGAACGTGAAGCGCGCACGGCAGCGTCGGTGCAGCATCCGAATGTGATCGGCGTGACTGACTTCGGCAAGAGCGAAGATGGCGTGTTCTTTCTGGTGATGGAATATGTCGAAGGCGAATCGCTCTATCAATTGCTGCGCCGCGAAGGCACGATTCCTGTGCAACGCGCACTGACGTTCTTGCGACAGACGTGCGCCGGAGTTGAAGCTGCCCACGACGAAGGCATCCTGCATCGCGATCTGAAACCCGCGAACATCTTCATCGTTCAGAAAAAGAAGAAGGATGGCAGCACGCTGGCGGGCGATGACATTGTAAAGGTCGGCGACTTTGGACTCGCGAAGATTATCAACCAGAGTCTCGCCGGACTGACGTCAGGTTCTGGTCCCGCTTCGCGTGGAATTCTCGGAACGCCCGAATACATGGCGCCGGAGCAGATGCAAGCGGGCGCGACACTCGATGCGCGCGCGGATGTTTACGCGCTCGGCGCGATCGCCTATCACATGCTCGGGGGCCGCCCACCGTTCACCGGCGAGATCATGCAAATCTTTGCGCAGAAGTTGACGCAAGAAACTCCTGCGTTAAGTACTCTGCGATCCGATATTCCGGCGCCGGTCGAAAAATCGGTAATGCACGCGTTGGCAAAGGAAGCCGATGCGCGTCCGATGACCGTTGCCGAATGGTTTCATGAATTCGACGAAGCTGTCGGCGGCTCTTCGATACGCGAAGAGGAAGAAGGCGAAACGCGTGTCGTGGTCATGGCGCCTGCGGGGGCTGAAGTGTATGTCGATGACGAGCGGCACGGCAGCATCGGGCGCTCAGGCCGATTGATTCTAACTTCAATTCCGCCCGGCCAACATGTGTTGCGTATCGCGAATCCTGGTGACAACGATGACGAGCGCGTGATCGAGATTCGTTCCGACGCCGAAGAGCAAATTATTCAGGCGCAGTTCAAATCGGCCGCGACCAGCGGATTGAGTCCTTCGAAAGGCGGTAGCCTCGGCAGTGTGTCGGGCGTCGACATCAAGACACCAGCGGTTGTCGCCTGCACGAAGTGTGGCTCGCGGTTCGCAGCCGGCGCGAAGTTCTGCGGCAGATGCGGCAACACGGCGTTTGAAGCCGTGACAGCGGGTGGCGAAATTCACACGACGCCCACGCCGTCCCTGCGTATCACTCCCAGTCCCAGTCTGAACAAACCTCCCGCGTCTCCACAGAGCGGCAGTCTTCGCTGCACGCGTTGCGGCGCCGACCAGCCCGCCGGGACAAAATTCTGCGGACGCTGCGGCGCATCACTCGGTGGATCGCAGATCGCCTGGTCAGCGCCGCGCCCAGTCGAGGTACTGTGCTCGCGCTGCGGCGTGACTTACCCTTCAGGAACCAAATTCTGTGGACGCTGCGGCCGCACGTTGTAATCCACGTCACACTTGAGCGTTTTTCAACTTCTCGTATAGACTGGCCGCGCGATTCATCGACCCAGCCGGCGTTGACCCGCAGCACCAATCACGAATCGAGGCCAGAGAATGAAGCGCTGCCCGCAATGTAATCGTACGTACACTGACGACGCTCTCAGTTTTTGTTTGGATGATGGTTCGCCGTTGGTGAGCGCGAGCGCGCCGTCGTCTGTCGATCCCAGTGCGACCATCCAGTATCCGCAATCGCGCGAGACATCGCCACAACCAACGATCGCATATGGGCCCGGGCAGATGCCGCCGTCTTCAACTCCGCCTCCCCAATGGTCGCCCATGCCGCCAATCGTGCCGCAGAAGCGCAGCGTCTGGCCGTGGATTCTTGGCATTGGCGCGGTGCTGGTGTTCATGGGGATCGGCGGATTGATCCTAATCATCGCGCTTGCCAGCATGAGCAATAACAACAACAACTCGAACGCGAACAGCAATTTGAACGCGAACGGGCGTGGGGCGAATCGCAATGGCAACGCAAACGCAAATGCGAATACGCGGGCGACGTTGTCCTCTTACACGGACGATTTTTCCACGGAGAACTGGTACAGCGGGACGTCACAGTTTGGTCGAAGCTGGTACGACGACGACGAGTTCCACATGCACTCGACCAAGACCGGCTACATCGTTTTGTACGCGCCGAATCGAAAAGATTATTACGACGAAAATTCGACGGTGCGGATTACCACGCGCAGTGTCGATGGTGAAGCGCCGAACAGCGGATTCGGATTGTTGGTGCACGGAGAAAAGACCGATACCTCGTTTCAGGACATCGGCTTTTTGATTAAGAATGGCGACAACCCGCAATATGCGATTGTGCAGCACAAGGCCAGCAGCGAAACCAAAATCGTTAACTGGACGCCATCAAGCACCATTCGCACGGGCACTACGCCGAATCAACTCGAAGTGCGGATTCACGATCGCCGGCTCGACTTTTACATCAACGGTCAGTTCGTGACTTCAATTACTGACACTGAGAATTTGCAAAACGGCCGCGTTGGGTTGTACACGAGCGACACTACTGAGGTGGCGTTCGACGACTTGGAAATCAGTAGATGATTTGCATCTATGCGTGTCACGTTGCGAGTTCTGGCCGGTCCTTACCACGGGCAGGAGTTCGTTTTCGATCAGCACGACACTTTTCTGATCGGCCGCAGCGAGAACGCCCACCTCTATCTTCCCGAGGATCGTTTCTTTTCCCGCCACCATTGTCTGCTTGAGATTGCCCCGCCACGGTGTTTTCTACGCGACCTTGGCTCGACGAACGGGACCTACGTGAATGGTCAGCGAGTGCAGGAAAGTTTTCTGAAAAGCGGCGACCGCATTCAAGGCGGGCAGACGGTCCTTGAAGTCGATGTGCAGGCTGAGCAGCGACCGAGTGAAGCTGAAGCGCCCACCCTCACGAAGCCGATCGAGATCAAAATCGAGTGCGCGAACTGCGGGCGACGTGAAACCGTGGAAGGATCGGCGACCAACGAGCCGATGACTTTCATTTGTGAAGAGTGTCGTGAAGAACTCAAGCGGCAGCCGCAGCCCGTTCCGGGTTACGAAATGATCAAGCTGCTGGGCCGCGGCGGCATGGGCTGCGTAATGCTGGCGCGGTCTGAGAAGACCGGACGCGCGGTTGCTATCAAAACGCTACTGCCTGAAGTAGCGGTGACTGATCAAGCAGTGCGACGATTCGTGCGCGAAATCGAAGTCGCGGCGGCGCTCGATCATCCAAACATCGTTCGCTACCTCGAGAGTGGCACTCACAACGGCGCGGTTTATTTGGTTACTGAATTTGTCGAGGGATCAGACGCCGCCCGGCTGGCTGACTCGCAAGGCGGACGCCTCCCTTACAAACAGGCAATCGATGTGATCACGCAAGCGCTCGACGCGCTCGCATACGCGCACGGCAAAGGCTATATCCATCGCGATATCAAAGAGTCGAATATTCTACTCAGCGGTTCCGCCCCGAACTATACCGCGAAGCTTACCGACTTCGGTCTGGCGAAGAGTTTCACTCAGTCAGGGATGAGCGGCATTACCATGGCCGGAGACATGGCCGGGACCTTCGCCTACATGCCGCCAGAGCAAATCAAAGATTTCCGTAATGTGAAGCCGACCTCAGACATTTACGCGATCGGTATGACGGCGTACAGCTTGCTTGCGGGTGATACGGCACTCGATGTCGGGCCCTCTGGTGACATGGCCGCGACTGTCCGGGCGATTTTTGAAGCGCCTATTGTTCCTTTGCGTCAGCGCGCGCCCGAAGTTCCTGAACGTGCTGCGGAAGTTATTGAACGTGCCCTGGCCAAAGACCCGGCTCACCGCTGGCAATCGGCGGCGGCCATGCGGACGGCGCTGATGCATTCGGCATAAGAAAAACGTACCTTGTACTTGGTTCTTAGTACTTTGTCTTTCTTAATTCGGCTTCACCCAGGAACTCAGAACGCGCGTGGGCTCGAATCAAAGAACAAAGCACAAAGGACAAAGACCGTTTTTCCAGGCGCAACCTTGCTCACGTCTTGCGCATCCGTTAAGATGCCGATGAGCAGGTCGCCTGGTTGAGTTGCAGGGGGCTCCCCGGTTTTAATCTCGCTTCGGTAAACAATCAGTGAGGTTTCTGTGAAGAACAAGTTTTCTCCGGCGCTGGTCGCGCTTATCCTTTTCGCGTTAATTCTTCCCGGATTCGTTCTGGCGCAACAGCCCAGGCGTAACTCCGATAGTTCAGGCAAAACAACCACGAAGACCGATGCGCCGCCAACTGCATCGCGGCGAGCGCGGGTGACGAGCCCGAAGGTCACCACGGCGGCCATTGACGAGGATTTCGCCGAAGCTCTCGCGATTATTCAGGAACACTACATCGACGGCAACAAGCTCGATTTCAACGACGTGTACAAGTCGTCGATTACGGGAATGCTGCGGTCCCTCGATCCGCATTCGAACTACTTCGATCGCGAAGAGTTTGAAGACATGCTGAACGATCAGCATAGCGAATACTTCGGCATTGGCGCTTCCATTCTGAGCTACCCGGTCGGCAATTCCATTGACACCTACGTTACTGCGACATTTCAGAATTCGCCGGCATCGAAGGCAGGTTTGCGTTATGGCGATCGGATCGACGCGGTCGATGGCGTGTCGATGCACGGCAAGCTGTCCGCTGAAGTCCGCGACAAGATCCGCGGTCCGCAGAATAGTCACGTCACATTGACGTTAACGCGGGCGGCGAGTCTCAAAGTCGAAAACGTCGAAATCATTCGCGACAAAGTGCCGCAACCGTCGGTTCCAGATGCTTACTTTCTGAGACCGGGGGTTGGCTACATTGACATGACACGTGGCTTCAACGCCGACACCGCAGAGCGTTTGGAGTCAGCGTTGGAATATCTGCACGAACGCGGGATGACGTCGCTGGTGCTGGATCTTAGAAACAATCCTGGAGGGTTGCTCGATCAGGCAATTCTAGTTGCTCGTACGTTCCTGCCGGCTGGCCAGGTGATCATGACCCAAAAGGGCCGCAACGGCATGAACGATCGAATTTACACTTCGACGCGCACCGATCCTGATCGCGTGCCGCTGGTTATCCTGGTGAATGACTTAACGGCGTCAGCATCGGAGATCGTCGCTGGGGCCATACAGGATCACGACCGGGGCCTGATCGTTGGTCAGACAAGTTTCGGCAAAGGACTCGTGCAAAGCATTATTCGACTGCCCGACAACTGTTTTCGCGGTTGCGCCGGACTGACGCTCACTTCGGCCTATTACTACACGCCTTCGGGCCGCTTGATTCAACGCGACTATTCCGACGGCAGCTTCTATAACTACATCTATCGCGGCGGCACATTACGAGAGGCCAATAACACCCCGAAGCCAAATGGTCCGGCAATGCGCACAGACACCGGCCGCACGGTTTACGGCGGGGGCGGCATCACGCCGGACGAGACCGTAAATCCAGAATTAATTACAACGCCGCAGAACCGTCTGCGCAGCCCCATCTTCTTTTTCGCGCGAGACCTCGCGAACGGTCGCATCTCAGGGTTTGATAGTTATCGCGCTGACAAAGCGCTCAATTACGACCATGTGATCGATGAGAAGGATTTTCCAGCGACTGAGCAGGTGTTCCAGGCGTTCCGGGACTATGTTGCGAAGGATGGCAATTGGAAGCCGCTTCTGTCGCAGGTTGATAAGAACCGCTCGTTTATCGAAACCCAGTTGCGCTACAACCTGGCAATGGCGGCGTACGGCATCACCACGGCCGCACAAGTCCTGATCCGCCAGGACAATCAGGTTGCTAAGGCCGTTGATTCATTGCCGCGCGCGCGGGAGTTGGCGATGGCTGCACAGCGTGCGCGATTGACGCAGCCGTAACCGGTGGCACGGGCGTCCCGCCCGTGAGCCCACGCGCAAGATGCGCGGGCCACTTTCAGACTTCGACAGGCAAGCCCGTTTGCAACGACTCGCGAATCCGAAAGGTTGCGCGAGTCGTTGTCTTTAGATCTTCAAGCGAGATTGGCGGGGTCTTTCCCTCAAGCACCATCGACATCACCGCGCGAATCTCATCGCGCTGGCCCTTGTCCTGTTCGCGCAGCCTGGTGGTTTTCTCGCGACCGTTCTCGTAGGCTGTCGCGCTGCGAAAATCATCGATCACAAACGATTTGCCGCCCCCGAAAATCTCGATACGTTCCTTGGGTAGAGCTTTGTCACCCTCTGACAAGTAAGCAATCGAAGCGTTCGAGCCGTCACGTAGACGTAAAGTCACGAAAACTGAATCTTCATTAGTCGACTGCGCATTGCCCCCGGCAACGGCTTCCGCGAACACACGCGTTGTGAGCGAGCCGGTAATGAAATGAACCAGATCGATGAAATGGCAGACTTCGCCGATTAGTCGGCCACCTTCGTTCGCGTCGTGGACCCAATGGCCTGGTGAGATACGCCCCGCGTTGACGCGATAATTTATTGAAAGAGGGGATTGGCGATCCTTGAAGAACTGAAATGCCTCGCGCGACAGTGGCGAAAACCGCCGGTTGAAACCCACCATCAGTCCGCTGCCGGCCCCGGCGATTGCCATTACTTCGTCGAGTTCCTGATCGCCGGTAGCCAGCGGCTTCTCGACAAACACATATTTGCCGGCTTCCAGCGCTTGGCGCGCTAAGGCGGCGTGCGATGCGTGACGACTCGCGATGACCACGAGGTTGACGTCCGCATCGTTAATCACGTCTGCGGCGCCGGATGCGCAGAAGCGGAATCCGTGCTGCTCTCCGACGGAACGCGCGTTTACGCCTGAGGCGGTCGCGATCGCTTGAAACTCAGCGCCGGCGGCTTTGAAATTCGGCAGCAGCACCGACTTTGCGTAATCTCCCGCACCAATTAATCCCACTCTCACAGCCTTCACTGAACTGCGGGCGGTTGTCTTCTGATTAAGCGGAATGCGCGACTCGACTTCTCGCGTCGCGTCGTATTGCAGCAGTACGCCAAGATAAGGTTCGTCGCCCGTGATCAACTGATAAGCGCGCTCGCCATCATCGATTTTGAAGCGGTGCGTGATGAGCGGCTCGATGTTCACGCGGCCTGCGGCGATCATGTCGAGAAAGGCTTCAATGTTTCTTCCTTCAGTCCATCGTACATACCCAAAAGGATAATCGTGTCCGCGTTCTTCATAGTTGCGATCGTAACGGCCGGGTCCATAAGACATAGAAATGAGGAAAGTCAGCTCACGATCGTAGTAAGACTTGCGCGGCAGGTTGAGTCCGACCGCGCCCACGACGACCACGCGACCTTTCGGCCGCGAAATTTCGCCCGCGAGTTCCACCGGCTGGTCTGACGAGGTTGCGGCGGTGATCAAAACGGCATCGGCGCCGCGCCCACGCGACCATTCGAGGACGCGTTGCGTCGCGTCATCGTCGGGCTTGCATCCCGCCTCGCCGCCAAGCTGCTTCGCCAGATCGATCTTCTGCTCATCAAGATCGATCCCAAACACGCGACAACCATTCGCAGTTAACAGTTGAACGGCGATCTGTCCTATCAATCCCAGTCCGATCACCACGACCGATTCGCCGAGCGTGGGTTCGGCCAAACGCAAGCCTTGCAGGGCGATCGCCCCGACCGTACCGAACGCGGCCTTGTCGAAATCCACAACATCAGGCACCCGAACACAAAGGTTTTTCGGGACTGAAAGGACTTCAGCGTGCGATGCATAACCGACGCCGGCACATGCTACGCGATCGCCGACACGCAAATCGGTCACCCCTTCGCCGACTGCCGCAATCGTTCCCGCTGCGCTGTATCCAAGTGCGGTCAACGATCCCAGTTTCGATCGCACCGCATCGAACGTGGCAACCACGCCTTCGTTTCTGGCTTTGTCCAGGACTTTCTTGACAAGGGCGGGTTGCTCAATCGCGCGACTGACGAGATTTTTTTTCCCGGCCTCAACCGTGAGCCTTTCGGTTCCCGCGCTAATCAACGAGGCCGACGTCCGCACTAATACGAAGCCTGGTTGCGCAATGGGCGCGGGAACGTCCTGAACCGCAACTGCGCCAGTCTTAGCATTTTGAAGGATTTGTTTCATTAAACGCCGGTCCGCGAATGAATTCGGCTGAGACTATCACCGATCATTCGTTGCCCAGTCAATTGCGCTTTGTTCCCTTTCCCTTTGGGAGAGGGGCAGGGTGACGGACGTAGTTACGGTGAGGTCCAAAGCATTGGATAGATAAAATAAAATGCTGTTCAGACGTTTGCCAGGCTTCGCACCCTTGCCCCGCCCTTCTTCCAAAGGGAGAGGGAGCAACACATACATTCCCGCGAGGGCGCGCTTCAATCGTTTTGAAAAGGATTTTTGGGCAATTTAGATTGACAATGGTGCGCCTCTTTTGTTAGTTATGCTGCGCGTTTCGTGGCGCCAATTCATTTAAAACCGTTTACCGTAAGCGCTAAGGGTTTGTCAGCTCTCATCAGTTTTCCAAGCTTCGTAATTCAGAAACCAAATCACAGGAGAGACTAAAACATGTCGCAAAACTGGACTCCGCCGCCACCGCCCGCAGGGGGTTCGGCAACTGTTCCAAACTATCTAGTGCCGGCAATTATTTCGATTTTCTGTTGCTGGCCACTGGCAATCCCGGCGATTATTTTCGCTACCCAGGTAAACGGCAAAGTGGCTGCGGGAGATATCGCAGGCGCCCAGGATGCTTCGAAGAAGGCCAAGATGTTCAGCTTTATCGCGATTGGACTCGGACTGCTGGGCATTCTGTGCTACGTGATCATGCTGATCCTCGGCGTCGGCTTGAGCGCGATTGGCAACACCTAATCGGTCAAGCACCGGTCATTGGTGACGCACAAGCCTCCTCTTGTGATGCTAATTGCTGGTTTTGTTCAAAACGTATAGGCGGTAATTCGAACCGGAGGATCCTGCGGGGGCGTGGGATTCTCCGGTTCACATTGTGAGAAAAAGTTATGGCAGTTTTTTGTACCAAGTGTGGCGCGCAAAATGAAGACTTCGCACAGAACTGTTCGCAATGCGGCGCCGGTTTGCCGCAGATCGGCGGTTATCAGCCAATCCAGCCGCCGCCCACTTACGGCGCCGTTCAGGATTGGAAGCAACAGGGCGCGGACAAGAAGCTGGTCGCCGGCCTCTGCGCCATACTCGTGGGCGGTTTCGGCATTCACAAGTTCATTCTCGGCTACACGACCGAAGGTATCATCCAGATTGTGATTACCTTTATTACGTGTGGAGTGGGTCACATCATCGGCCTGATTGAAGGAATCATTTATCTGACTAAGTCAGACGAAGAATTCGTCCGCACTTACATTCAGAATAAGAAGGGTTGGTTCTGACGCTTCGTCGAGAATTTCTCTTGCGCTAAACTGACCGCAGCGATGAGCCCACGGTTCGCTGCGGTTTTCATATGATGAAGGGTTTTTATTTTGTGCCGGTAGCCGCTGACCGTGCGCGGCAGCTAATGATTACCGCCGGCGTATGGCTCGGTCTTATTGCGCTTGGTGGCTTTCTGTTTTTCTTCAATCCCGCGAGTCCGGCAAATCAATTCTTTCCCAAGTGTCCGTTTCGTTTGTTAACGGGCATGCAATGTCCCGGGTGTGGCTCGACGCGGGCATGCTATCAACTGCTGCACCTGCATCCCGTCGCAGCGTTCAAGCTGAATCCTCTCTTCATGCTGACGCTGCCGTTCATTGTTTATGGTTTTCTCGGCTACACGAAGAGCGCGATAACTGGTCAACCGCAGCGGCGTCTGTTTGTCCCGTCGTTCTACCTTTGGACGTGGCTCGTGCTGATGATCTTTTTCTGGATCTTTCGCAATACGCCGTGGTACCCATTTGCGTCGTGACCGTCTCTAAACATTCCGTTCGTTCTGCCGAATCGAAACGAAGTCCGACGCGCTCGCGTTTTTCTCTTTCATCCGCCGCCACAGCAAAGAGCCGCCTACTCCAACGAGAATCGCGAGAATCAATCCGCCGAACAGCAGCTTGCCCAGATCGTTGAAGCCGCATTCATCGCAATCTGAAACGAGCATCGCGACGTAAACCGTGTCTCGCAATGCACCGAAAACCGCTCCACCGATAGATGCCAGAATCAAGTCAAATAACTGGAACATGAGTAAGGACCTTCTTTCGTCCGATTTGTCAGCTTAGACACTCTGTGTCCGCGTTTGTTCCGATTCGTCCATTTACGATTCACGATTCACGATTTACTATCTGAACATGAATGCAGATCCCGCGATTCGCATCGCCATGCTGCCTCGTGACACTAACTCGCAAGGCACAATCTTTGGCGGGGTGATTCTCAGTTACATAGACATGGCCGGCGCGATTGAAGCGCATCGACGTACGGGCATGGATCGCTTTGTTACGGTCGCCATGCGGGAAGTGATCTTTCATCAGCCGGTATTCGTTGGCGACCTGGTCAGTTTCTATTCAGAAACTATGAAGATCGGCACCACCTCAATCACTACGCGCGTGATCGTCGAAGCAGAACGCTACGGTGAGCCGGGCCAGAAGGCGCGCGTGACTGAAGCGGAAGTGGTTTACGTCGCAGTGGGTAAGGACGGAAAGAAAATCAGCATACGAAACAACGAGACGTAGCCGCCATTCGATTCTCAGTCCGTCTGCGTCACGCCCGGGGCATCCCTGACTTCAAGAAATACCTTCGCGCGCAAAAAAAATGGGGGAGCCGCAGCTCCCCCAAAAGAGTAATGTGCCGGGTCAGAAAATGAACTTCACAGCAAGCTGAACGTTGCGCCGCTCAATGTTGCCGTTTGGAGTCACGCCTTTGGCCGCCCCGACAAACCCGTTACCGACATCCTGGGTGCCGGACACGATGTAGAGATTAGCGTGGTTGAAAGCATTGAACATCTCGGCGCGCAGTTGAATGCTGTACTTCTCGTTCAGCCGAATCGTGCGATAAAGACCCGCGTCAAGATTCCACATCCCCGGCCCGCGAAACTGATTTCGCCGGGTCATGTTGTCGGGATATGGTCCAAAGTCTGAGCATCCACCGCACAACGGGCTTCCAAAGGCGCCCACCGGCTGCCCGGTAAGATCGAGGTAGTTGAAGAAGTTGGCATTACCCGTGTCAACGACATTCACTCTGATCGGGCCATTTGCCACCAGTCGTGGCGCCGCGAGGTTGGCGTTGGCCGCATCGAACACGGTAAACGGGGTTCCGGTGCGCGCGTTGAAGATGCCCGTAACCGTCCACCCGTCGAGCAAAGCCTTCGTCACTCCGGAAAAGTTCGCGCCGTAAGGAATCTTCCAGATCACACTTCCTACGAAGCGATGTCTTACGTCAAAGTCCGCGTAACCGTAATCCAGGCTGGGAATGTACGGATTGGTCACGCCAAGGTTTGAATTGAACGCGCCTTCGCTAAAGGTCGAACTCAGGTTGTCTTTCGCCACGCCGTATGTGTAGTGCGCAGTGAACTGCAATCCAGTGTTTCGAAAGTTGTTGCCGTCGAGCCCAACAATCAGACCGTTGTAACGCGAGTAACCGAGATTTCCGCGGCCGTTGATGTTCGAATACTGATTGTTCAGCCGCGAATTCGGATTTGCGTCGCCCAAATAAAATGCGCCAGAGCCGGTAATGTTCAGCGGATCGATCGAATAAAGTTTCTCTCCTCTCGATCCTGAATATTCGACCGACAGGACGTTGCCGCGCCCCAACTCCCGTTGAAAAGTGGCGCTGAAAAAGTGAGCATAGGCGTTAACGACGTCCTGGCGCACATGACGCAAGCTGGTCACGGGCAGCACCTTTGTTGGTGGTGTGGTGCCCGCGAGTGGGCCCGCATTGTTCGTGGTGATCGGCAGGTTCGGCACGTCGACGTTGTTGAACAACGACATGACCGCATACGCCGGGGGATTTTGAATCACGTTGAAGGTCACGTTACCGAAGTTTCGTTCATACGCGATCCCGTAACCGCCGCGCAGACTCGTCTTGCCATCGCCGAACATATCCCAGGCAAAACCCACACGCGGCGCGAAGTTGTTCTTGTCCTGCTGCCACAAACCACCAACGGGGCTGTCTGGGGCAACCAGCACATTGCCGTTGCGGATTTGCTCTTGCAGAGTGGCACCGCTGCCGAAGTAATAGTTCGAGTCCAACGCCTGATTCTTGTTGTGCTGCACGCCGTAGAACTCATAGCGCAGGCCGAAATTGAACACGAGATTCGGTCGATAGCGGAACGAATCATTAATGTACACAGCCGATTCGTTGTATCGGTTGCTGCGCGTAAAATCCGGTTGGCCTACCGGGAGCGTGACACTCTCTCCGGGGAACTTGCCTTGCGGATCTACTGCTGCCTGAAATTGATTGATGTTACCGGTCACGAAGTTACCCAGGGCTTGCGGGTAATTTCCTTGCGTGCCGAGGCTCTCAACCGCATTCTGATACGCGCCGAAAAAGTGATTATCCTGAATGTAGAATATCTGGCCGCCGAACTTGATCTGATGACGATTGCGCGTGTAACTCATGTCTTCATACACCGCGCCAAGGTTCTGCGGCCCACCGAATCCAGCCGGCGACGACGCGGCATTGAAGGGCCAGTAACCGGGCATCGCAATCGGGTTGCCGCCGATCGTTCCTGTTAATCCCGGAAACATGAACAAGCCTGGTCCCACCGGATTGTGTCCGTAGGGAGCGTCGATCGCCAGACGGTTGTAGGAAAGCTTCGTTTCGGAAACCAGCCGTGTCGAGAACGTGTGCGTCAGCGACACGAGAAAATTGTTGTAGCGATTGGTCGACGCCGTGTCGAAACCGGAATACGGACTGAAGGCGGTCGAGCCAACCGGAAAGTCCTTGTACTCGCGGGCCCAGCGGCCGTAGAGCAATGTCTTGTCGCTCAAGTTGTAATCAACGCGCGCGACCAGTGAATAAGCGTTCTGCGGGACGCCGCCGCCGAGATTGGTTGGCACCGAAAACCGCACGAGTTGAAACGCCGGCAGATTTGCCGGCAGCGCCGCAAATGCGTTACCCGCGGGAATGTTGAAAGTATTCACCAAAGTCCCCACGCTATACGCGGTTCCCGTCGGCGTTGCTTGCAGTTGATACGCGCTGAAGAAATCGCGTGTGGCTGCGGCTGAGGCATTTAGCAGATTCGTGGTTGGCACAACGGACAGTAGATCACCGGCACTGCGGACGCGTGTCCATTCTGTGCTGTTAAAGAAAAACAGTTTGTCCCTGATTATTCGTCCGCCGATGGTGTAGCCGAATTGGTTTCGGGAGAAAACACCACGCGGAATGCCATTGGCGTTGTTGTTAAAGCCGTTCGACGCGAGACGCGAGATGCGATTAAATTCGTAAGCTGTGCCGTGGAACGAATTTGAGCCCGCGCGCGTGGCGACGTTGATAATGCCGCCTGAAGCGCGTCCATACTCAGCCGAGAAGTTGCTCGTGACGACCCGGAATTCGTTAACGGCATCCAGCGGCACGTTTTGGCCTAAGGCCCCGTAATACACGTTATTGTTGTCAACACCGTCGAGCAGAATGTTGGTGCTCGCGGAGCGCTGGCCGTTTATATTGAAGCCGGCGCCACGACCCGACACGCCCACGCCCGGAACTGCCGGTCCCGGATCATCGCTGGTCACGTTATTTGCTAAGCCCACCAGGTCGTAAGGATTCCTCGTCAACGTCGGCAGCTCGCGAATTTGTGTGCCCGTTACTAAGTTCGAGACTTCGGCGCTTTGGGTGTTTACTTCAACGCCCTCACTGGCAACGACGCTTACGGTGCCGGCGACTTCGGTCAGTGATAGTTGCGTCTCAACCGAGACTTTTGATCCGACGGTCACCTGCACCCGCTGGGTACTCGGTTTAAAGTCGCCGCTCGCGACCGTGACGTCATAGAGACCAGGTTGCAGCGCGGTGACGGTGTAAACGCCCTGAGCATCCGAGGTTGTGGTTATCGCCCGGCCCGTATCAACTGATTTAACTGAAACGCTGGCCCCGCTGACTAACGCTCCATTAGGGTCACTCACTTTACCGACGATTTGCCCCGCCTCTGTTTGAGCTTTACCGACGCCCACAAGAACTATGAGCATCAGCACGGTGACAAACGCGGCAGCGATCGTTTTCTTAATCCACTCCTTTTTCATCGATCTATCCTTTCGGTTTGTAGTTACTCTGGGAAGTAACACGCCGTGAAAGGCGCTACGCTGCTTAAGCCGTCGTAGACCGGTGGTGCAATGGATGTGCCTTTGAGTTCATCGAGTGAGTAGGCCGCTTCGACATTCCGTTGGGCCAACTCAACACTTGTTAACTGAAATTCTGGATATGAGGTATTGGAGATCGCTGAGCGTTTGCTAACTCAGTTACGGCAATTTTCCGAGCGCCTGTTGCAGCTGTTCGCGGTAGTTTCGGGAAAGAGTGAGCTGGGTTGCGTCGTACAGAATCACGCGGTATTCGCCGTGAAACCACGGCTGGAGTTCTTTGATTCGGTCGAGCCGAACGATGGTTGAGCGGTGGATTCTCACAAACTGTTTGGGATCGAGTTGAGCCGCGAGGTTGCTGATTGTTTCGCGCAGCAAATGAGACTTCTTTCCGGTGTGCACGGAAACATAGTTGCCTTCCGCTTCAATCCAATCGATCTCATCGGTTCGCACAAAATAAATTCGACCACCGGTTTTGACCACCAACCGCTCGAGATATTGATGCCCAGTTTTCAAATCCTCGAGCAGTTCGAGAATCTGGTTATTTGTGTTCTGCTCACGATCACGCAGAATCTGCGCCTTTGCGCGTTGCCAGCACGCGTCGAAACGCTCACGATCGAATGGTTTTAAAAGGTAATCGAGCGCATGTACTTCGAACGCTCGCACGGCGTACTGATCGTACGCAGTGACGAAGATCACGCGAGGCGAAGGCTCGTGCCCGATCGCCTCGAGCAAATCGAAACCACCAGCCTCCGGCATTTGCACATCTAAAAAAACCAAATCAGGAGCATGCCGGCGAACAGCTTCGAGCGCATGCCGGCCGTTGTATGACTCGTCGATGACGATCACGTCCGGATCATCGCTTAACATTTCGCGCAACATAGCGCGGGCCAGGGGCTCGTCATCGACCAGCAAGACACGAATCTGCACGGACGAGCCGGTAGACGAATGAATCGATGCCGGCCGATTGTCGATAGTTTGAGCGGAGCTGCTCATCGCTGGACCTCGAGATTGCATCTCGCTGATCAGAACCGCGGAGAATGGAATTGGTTCCGAAGACTTAGTCAATCGACTGATGCTGGCGGGCCGTCGTTGTCGACGGTTAATGGAATCTCAAGTGTTACCACCGATCCGCCCAGAGGATCGTTTGTTAAGTCCAGGCGGTGCCGCCGACCGTAGAGCCTGTCCAGTCGCGCCTCCGTATTCGCCAAGCCAATACCGGTCTGAAACAGATTCTCGCCGTTCCGATGACCAATTAGGCCGCCTCCGTTGTCTCTGACTTGAATACGAAGGCTGCCGTTTTGGGTTCGGCCAGTTATTTCGATCAGGCCGCGATTGAAGTGGGAAGCGATGCCGTGCCGAATAGCGTTCTCCACAATTGGCTGAAGAATGAGATTGGGGACTTTTGCGTCGAGCGCGTTTGACGCGACGTCGACCCGCGTTTCCAGCCGATCCTGAAATCGGATTTGCTCGATTTCCAGGTAACACCGCAGAAATTCAATTTCCTGCTTGAGCGTGACTTCCTGGATCCCAGAGCTTTCGAGTGTGATTCGCAGAAAGTCGCCAAGCCGAGTGATCATCGTGCGTGCGGCGTCGGGATCATGTGGCATTAAAGCCGAGATTGAGTGGAGCGTGTTGAAAAGAAAGTGAGGGTGAAGTTGCATTTTCAAAGCCTGTAATTCCGCGCGCGAGAGTTGCGCTTCAAGCTCGAGCGTTCGTGACTGGCCCTGGAGATAGCGACAATAGTATCTGTAGGCGTGACTGGCCAGGGCGATGAGCAGATATATCCCAATTCCTTCGCTGAAATTCGCAAGGATAAACCGTCCCATTCTCTCCAGGGAAAACGATCGCCCCATGCTCCAGCCCCAGTAAAGCCAAGCCAGTACATGACCTACACCCGTAACAATCACGCTCAACACGAGGCTAATAGGAAGATGGAGGAGCGCAATGCGCGGCCAGTTCCTGCGGTCAATCGGCAGCCGGTTCGCGACCCATAACACGAGCGGAGTTGCCAACGCCCACAAGTACGCCCACGTCATCTGGAGATATGCCGCGTCAACTAAAGAAACCGGCCGCTCGGTCCGGAACGAAGTGAAATAACTTTGGAGGGTGAAGACAACGCCGATGATCGTCCAGATGCTCGCGATCAGAGCCACTCGCGACCAGCGGCGAGAGCGTGAATTTAATGCGTGATAAGAGATGGCTAAATCAGTCACAGGTTGATCCAGCATGTATGAGATGCAATTTCAACGCGCACACGATCACCTGCGATTTGTCACGAACGCGACGTTCGCAACAATCAGCTGCAATCCGGCCGTTTGAGAGAGCTGAAGCAGAGTCCGGCAGTCTGATTAGATTGTCTTAAGGCTTTTTTCAAGCCTCATGTGACAAAGCGGCTGCTCCGAGGGATAAGACGGCCCGGCGCGGCGGTCAAATCAGAACGATACGCAGGGGGCGAACGTGTGCGTTGAAGGACTGTGAGGTTTACGACGCTGGGTAACGGCCTAAAAAAGAAGATGGCGTTAACCTGAAATGTCAATTCCTTGTTGTGGCAGCGCGTTCCGCAATTGAGAAGCGCTGTCGTAAAGAATTGTTTGCAGGCCCATCTCTCGCGGACATTCCAGATTTACCTCGCGATCGTCGATGAACAGGCACTCTTCTGGTTTTCGTTGCGCTACTTGCAAAGCCAGCCGATAGATGGCTTCGTCGGGTTTTCGAATTCCTAAAAAGCACGAGCTAAAGAAAACAGGAAAGATATTTCGTAAACCGAAGGTCTGCAGTCGATAGATATTCAACTCGAAAATCTCATTGTTGATTGTGGCGGTGAAGTATTTTTGCGAGGTTGCCAAACGTCGAGCAATTTCAATTGTCTCGGGGTAGGGCTGCGACTGCGCAAAGATGAATTTGCAAAACTCTTCGCGACTGAATGAACGAGGGCGGAAAAAAATCGTACGCGTCAGGTATGCTTCCAGCGATAGTTGATTGGTTTCGATCGCGTGCGCGACTTTTTCATGGCGCTCGGAGTACTCGTCCCAATCGAGGCCGAATTTGTCCGCCGCCGCGCGCCGCGAAACGTGGCCCCAGCCATCGGTCAGCAAGACACCGCCGATGTCAAAGAAAATGGTAGTGATGGTCATGTTACCAGCGATGATACGCAGGATGCCCGGGCTTCACCGCGACGAACATTCCGTGACACGTCGCAGTAACTTTGCCATGCGCGATTAACTCGCCTTCCACAATCGCGCGATCTTCTTTTGATTCAACCACGCGTGCGCGCAACTCGACCGGCTGATCGGTCGGTGTCGGCCGAAGCAGTGTAATCGCATACTCAGCCGTAACTGTGCAGGGTGGATGATCGAGCCCGGCCTGCTTCATCAGGTGATAGGCGCCGGTCCAGTTGCAATGACAGTCGAGCAGGGTACCGATAATCCCGCCGCTCAACATTCCGGGGAATGCTTCCTGATAAGTTTCCGGATTGAACGTCGCGACAACTTCGTCGCCTTGGGGAAAGCTGCGAATGTGCAGACCCCTTTCGTTCGCCGGCCCACAGCCAAAGCAAGCCATGTTCGGTGCATAGGTTTCCTGGATGCTCTTTTCCATAATGATGCTCATGCGGAAACCCGACCGTAACTAAGGATACTGCACCCTCCCTGACGGTCGGGTTTCTGCTCTAAGTTTCTCTCGAAGTTTGTATCGCTGAACCTTTCCCGTCGCAGTGTAAGGCAGTTCCGGAACGAATATGTAGCGACGCGGTTGCTTGAATCGCGGCAGCGCTGTTTCGCACAGCGCTCGCAAAGAATGTTCGACGGTGTGTTCACTATCGGTGTCGTGCGCGCGCACGATAAACGCGCACACACAAGACAAACCGTCTTTGTCGAAGCCCTCCACCACGGCAGCCGCGCGAATACGATCCGATTTCACCAGAACGCCTTCGACTTCGACGGGTGAAACCCATTGACCCGTCGGTTTGAAGCAATCGTCGCTACGACCCATGTGCCACCAGAAACCTTGCTCGTCGCAACGATAAAGATCGCCTGTACGTACCCACCCGTCGACGAACGTCTGCGCTGAGGTCTCTGGCCGCTGCCAGTATCGACTTGCCGCGCTGCCGCCGCGAATCCAAAGATTGCCTTCAGTGCCGTCGGGAACCGGAGCGGCTTCGTGATCAACTAACTTCGCTTCGTATCCATTCAGTAGCTTGCCGCTACTACCGTAACGCACATCACCACTGTGATTAGACATCCACATGTGCAGCATCTCAGTCGAACCGATCCCGTCCAGCACTTCGACGCCAAAAGTCTTCTGCCAGTCTTCACCCAGTTGCGCGGGCAACGCTTCGCCCGCGGAAACGCAAAAACGCAGACTCGATGTGTCGAGGGGCGAAACATTTCGATGATGCTCGAGCAGCATTCGATACACGACCGGCACGCCAAAAAAGATCGTGGGGCGGTGTTCGCGAAGAACTCTTGCGACAACGTCAGGACCTGGTTTTTCGCGGCACAGAACAGATGTGCAGCCGTTTAGCAGCGGAAAAGTCAATGCGTTTCCGAGACCGTATGCGAATGGCAGACGTGAAGAAGAAAACAAACGATCGTCTTCCCGCAGTCTCAGCACTTCACGACAATAAGTTTCGTTGGTGTAGAAGATGTCCGACTGGCTATGTACTGCACCTTTCGGCTCGCCGGTGCTGCCGGACGTGTAAAGAATGAAAGCGTCGGCGTCCGCCTCACCGGCCGGAAAACCATTCGAAAGCTCCAACCGCGGCGCCTGCTCGAATGACTTTGACTGTATGCCGGACAGAGATGTCTCAATCTGTGGTCCTGCGGGGCGAGACACGACAAGCAGGTCGCCCAACTCAGTAGGCTGTGATGTCTCAAACAGAGCCTCAACAGCGTCGGGTTCAATGATTGCCATACGCGCGCCGCAATCTTTCAAAATCGTTAATTGCTCGCTTTTGCGCAGCGCCATGTTGATGGGAACGGCGATAGCGCCGAGTGAAATAAGCGCGACAAATGAAGCGATGAATTCCGGCGAGTCGTTGAGCAGAATGGCGACCGGGTCGCCCGGCTGGATGTTGAGAGCGTTCAGCCTTTCGGCCGTTGCAATCGTGAGGTCGCGCAGCTCGCGGTAAGTGATATCGCGCCGCTCGAACATCACGGCCGCCTGCGTGTCACGCTCAGCCTTAAAGATCTCTGCTAACAGATTGCCAGTCATCGCTGGCCGCGGATTATATCTATTTGCGGCGTCGTGCGGCAGCGAACTAGAATGCCCACACGAAGGAGCTTACTCTCATGCGAAAGAAGACCCTGGCCGTCATCGGTTCAATTTTGGCACTTGTAATATTGTTCGGGCTTAGATTTGTCGGCGTTCGAATCCCGCTCGGACTTGCAGTCTTTTACGTGTTTTTGGTGTTTGTGCCGTTACTAATGATACCGCTGACGCTCTTAAATAAGCGTATTCTGGCCCGGCGCAAAGCGCACGGCCGCGACATTGAAGAGGAAGAGAAATATGAACGTGAAGGCGCCGGCATAATTAGCCTGCGGCCGAAGTCGCAAGCGGAAATTGAAGAAGACGAAAAGCGGTATCTCCATCCAACGCTTCGCTGATTATGCCCATTCAAAAAAAGCGCGACCATCAGACGGAAAGCCGCCTGCTGTTGGAGGCGGAAGACCCAATCGAATTACCGCCCGCCGAGGTTTCGGACAACGCGATCATCGTGCAGTTCGAAAAATTCAAGCCTTTCATTCCCGAACTTTTGCACTGTCTGCGCGCGGGCACGATTGCTGAACCGGTTGCGGTGATGAATGACGGCTCGAGCTTTGCGATCCACGGCGAGACGCGAACGTTCTGGGTGAAGATCTGGCATGCCGCGGGAAGTGACCGAACAAAGATCGAGCGTGTTCAAATTATCAGTTGCATTCCCTCGACGCGCGGCGTCAGCGTGATCATTGACGATGATGGCTCCGAATAGTCCAAAGTCCAACGTCCAAGACTCCCCCGTCCGACCGCAGCTTAGCTAAATTCACCTCGTCTTTGACTTTGGACTTTGGACGTTGGACATTGGACCGAAATGACCGAAATTCCTAATCAAGTTTCGGAAATCGCTCGCGCCATGCGCGACGAAGGCGGTCGCGCGCTGCTCGTGGGCGGCTGTGTGCGCGACGAGTTGATGCACCGTGAGCCGAAGGACTGGGATCTGGAAATCTACGGAATCGAGCCTGCGCGTCTCCGTGAGATTCTCGACCATTTCGGATCAGTCAATGTGGTTGGTGAAGCTTTCACGGTTTATAAGCTTGGTGCGCAACTCGATGTTTCCATTCCGCGACGCGAACGAAAGACTGGTCGTGGTCATCGCGCATTCTCAATTGAAGGCAATCCGACTATGAAAGTCGAAGACGCTGCCCGACGCCGCGACTTCACCATCAATGCAATCCTGCAAGATCCGCTGACGCACGAAGTCATTGATCCCTTTCAGGGTCGCGCGGACATTCAAAACAGACTGTTGCGTGCTGTTTCGCCGGACACCTTTATTGAAGACAGTTTGCGTGTGCTTCGCGCCGCACAATTCGCTGCAAGATTTGAATTCGACGTTGATTCGGTGACTGCGGAGCTCTGCCGATCAATCGACTTAGATGATCTGCCGGAGGAGCGAATCTGGGGCGAGATGGAGAAGCTCCTGCTGCGGGCGCAGAGACCGTCGATTGGCCTGAACTGGTTGCGCCAACTTGGTGTCCTCGATCAGCTTTTTCCCGAACTGAAGGCGCTGATTGACGTGCCGCAGGAACCCGAGTGGCATCCCGAAGGAGACGTTTGGATCCACACGCTGCTGACGCTCGATAGGGCGCGTGAACTGATCGACGACCTGGTGTACGCGAAACAGGTCACGGTTATGCTGGCGGCGCTTGCACATGATTTCGGCAAGCCTGCCACGACAGGGTTCGTCGACGGTCGGATCCGTTCGCGCGAACACGAGGAAGCTGGCGTCGCGCCGACTGAATCGTTTCTGGATCGGCTGAACATTCACACCCTCGACGGTTACGACGTGCGCGGGCAGGTCATTGCGATTGTGCGTGATCACTTGAAGCCCGGTGAATTCTTCAAGAAGCGGCTCGAAGTTTCGGTAGGCGCGTTTCGGCGACTCGCGCGGAAGGTCGATTTGGATCTTTTGTATCGGGTTGCCAAGGCTGATTCACTTGGTCGCAATGGCAATCACGTCCCGCGCGAAAAGTGGTACACGGCTGAAGCGCAGGACTGGTTTATTGATCGCGTCCGTGAACTCGAATTGGAGGACGGAGCGCCGGCGCCAATTCTCCTCGGCCGGCACCTCTTGGAAATGGGAATGCAACCGGGGCCGCGTATCGGCGAAATCACGAAAGCGGTTTACGAGATGCAGTTGGATGGACGGGTTACGTCCTTGGATGAAGCCAAGCAAGCGGCTGGCGAAATGATTAGCCGCGGATGAACACCCATCCACGGGAATACTCGTTACTTCGTAGTTCGTCTCTGCTTTACAGATCTCTCCGGTAATTCTCCGACTGCTGCTTTAGCTTTGCCATCACTGCAACGAAGCGCCCATCCTGACGAAGATTGGCCAAATTAGGATCCCGCTCGAACAGTGGGTAGCACGGAAAGCCATCATCGGCCGCCGTCTCCAACCACTTAATAGCCTCGTCAGGTTTGTTCATCACCGCGTAGGCGCACGCGATATGATAGGCCGTGTGATGAAAGTGACCGAATCCCTTCCCTTTTTCGATCGCTGATTTGATCTTGTTTTCTGCGACGCGCGCTTGACCATTTGATGCGGCCAGTACGGCCTGAATGCTGGTGAAGACTCCGCCCGTGTCTTCGGGATGATCTTTCAGAAGTTGGTCAAGCAGTGCGGACGCCTCCTCTTTTCTACCGAGATTGAAAAGCGCCCAGGCGATCTGATGACCGACCAGCGCGGGATTGGCGAACTCTGGAATCGCGCGCAGCACTGAGAGCGCCTCCTCATGTTTGCCCTCGAAGTTCAGAGTTTGCGCCATCCGAAATTGAGCCAGGTGATTGTTCGGATCGCCCGTCAGCGCCAGTTGCGATTCGTGAAGCGCTTCGGCGAACGCGCCGATGTGACAATAGACCAACGCGAGCTGATTGCGCGCTTCATCCAAAGTCGGATTCAGAGATAGCGCGTGTCGATATTCCTTAATCGCTCGGTCGTGAGGGAAATGATTCGCCGGCGTCCAGAGCAGCCGGCCGCGTGCGAGATAGGCGACGGCTGAATCAGGATCCAGAGCCAGCGCTTTTTCGACTTCGATGAAAGCTTTTTCCTCTAGTTGTTTTTCACCGGGCGCAAACAAAAACAGTTTCCAGACGTAAGCTTGTGCGAGTTCCGCATGAGCGGCAGCAAAGTTCGGGTCTGCTGTTACCGATCTCTCAAGAGCCGTGATCGCCGCCTCGTTGTCATCTCTGGTTTGCCGGTATAAGTAGAACTGGCCACGCAGATATTGATCATAAGCTTCCGCGTTGACTGAGCGAGCGCTGACGCCCTGCTGCGCAGGCGGAGATCTGAGACCAATCGTTTCTGCAACCTCACGACTGACTTCTCGCTGCAACGTCAGCACGTTGCGTAAATCGCGGTCATAGTCTTCGCTCCAAAGATTTCGGCCCGTCGGAACGTGGATCAATTGAAGGCGCACGCGAACGCCCTCGCCCGAGCGCACGACTGAACCTGTAACCACTGCATCGACCTTGAGCTCACGCCCAATTTCCGTTGGCGACTTGCTCATTTTCTTGTAGTTCGTCACGGCCGGGCGAGACATCACGCGCAGCGCTTCTATTCTCGAGATTTCGGTGATGAGCGCATCAGTAATACCGTCGGCAAAGTAATCCTCAGTTGAATCGTCCGAAATATTTTTCAATGGCAGCACGGCTAACGAGTGAACTTGGATCGGAGTGCGATTGCCGAACAGACGGTCACGTAGTCTTGCCGCATTCAAAGCAATAACTGCGCTCACAACGATGATTAAGCCGGCCAAAACCAGTGACCAGCGTCGAACAGGAAGCCGCGAGCTTGTCGGGGCCATTGGTTTCGATACCGCAGCAGGCGTTTTCAAATCCACTGCGCCCTCAAGTGCGACTTCATTGGCTGGTGCAGCAATGATTTTCGCGCCGTTCGCCGATCTTTCCTTCACATCTGCCACAAACCGGTAACCGTGGCGCGGGACTGTCTCGACGTACTGATGATCGTCGGGGCCTTCGCCGAGTGCGCGGCGCAATGCAGTCATGTTTACCGACAGATTCGCTTCCTCGACGAAGCTGTCGGGCCAGATTCGGTGAAGCAACTCTTCTTTTCCGATCAGGTGGCCGCTGTTCTCTACCAGCACAACCAACAGGTCAAAGGTCTTCGGGGTAAGGGGTACGGGCTGATTTTCTCGCAGAAGCTGCCGCTCCGAGGGAATTAATCGGTACGGGCCGAATTCATAGATGTGTTTTGGCTGAGCCGCCATCTTTGTTGGAGGTTTGGAGATCTTTTGGCTGACTTTTGGAGATTCTTAAGGACTTTCAAAACCTAGGCGAGCCATTCTGCCCGCGTCGGAACGATTCATCTGAATCCGAAGGGTGCTGCTCATTATAGACCAGCGCCGGTGACCGGCAAACAAGACCGGGATCGACTGAACGACCCGATTCGAAAAAATTTGTGAAGGAGACCTAAAGATGAAAGTAAGAAAAACCAGTAGGAACCTAGTGATTGCAATTGGGGTCGGTATCGTGCTTCTCGGCGTCACCGTTTATTCGGCGACTACCAACATTCTCGCCGTGGGCACAATTCCAGATTCGCAACTCTTCAACGGTCCAGCCACGGTGACCGTACGAACCTTGACGATCAATCCCGGCGAGACGCTCGCCTGGCATTACCATCCGGGGTATGCGTTCAATGTCGTAAAGAGCGGCGCGCTAACGGTCGAGGATGGATGCGGTGGCGGCGACGAGACGCTTACGCCAGGCCAGGCGTTCGAAGAGATGGACGGCCGCGTGCATCGGGCGAAAAATCTCAGTGCAACGGATCCCGTGGTCGTTTACAACACCTTCATCATGCCGCAAGGCAAGCCGACCACGGTAAACATTCCCGGCAACGAACGCCGCTGTGGGCCGCCAGAGAATGTCGATGAATGCAAAAACGACGGCTGGCTGAACTTTACTTTTCCGCAGAGCTTCATTGATCAAGGGCAGTGCATCGACTTTGTTCGGCACCGCCCCCGGAACACGATTCCAGTTCCGGAAGACCCTTTAAATTAGTTATGGGACGCGACCTGTTGACTTGCCTCAATCCAGGGGGTGCGTCGTCCTGCATTGTGCCGAAATCTATGTAATCTACGGATTATGCTAGAGTGTCGCGCATGATTGAACTTGAACTTACCGACGACCACCGAGCTTTGGTCCAAACGGTGCGCGAGTTCGCGCAGAAAGAGGTAGCCCCCTACATCAAAGAATGGGATGAGAAACAGGAAGCTCATCCGGAAATCTTCAAAAAGATGGCCGCGCTGGGTTTGCTCGGCGTCTGTATCCCTGAACAATACGGCGGCGCCGGCTTTGATTACATCTCGCTTGGCCTTGTGTGTGAAGAGTTAGAAGCAGTCGACACGTTTCTGCGTGTGGCGATGTCGGTGCATACGGGATTGAACTCGCTCACGCTGCTGACGTGGGGCACGGAAGAGCAGAAGCAGAAATATCTGGTGCCGCAGGCGAAAGGCGAAAAGTTGTCGACTTACGGATTGACCGAACCAGGCGCCGGTTCAGACGTGGTGGGTGCGCGCTCGACGGCGCGTCGCGACGGCGACGACTACATTCTCAACGGCGAGAAGATGTGGATCAGTCTCGCGGACTTTGCCGACAACTTCCTTTTCTTCTGTTGGACCAACGAAGAGAAACGGCGGAAACGCGATCACTCAGGAATGTCCTGCTTCATCGTAGAACGATCGATGAAGGGATTCACTTCGGGGACAATTCACGGGAAGCTCGGTATCCGCGCCGGCAACACCGGTTATTTCTCACTGCAAGATGTGCGAGTGCCGAAAGAAAACCTGATCGGCGAGGAGGGGGAAGGCTTCAAGATTGCGATGTTCGCACTTGAGCAAGGAAGGTACACCGTCGCCGCCGGCGCCACCGGGGTGATTCGCGCGTCGCGCGATGCATCGGTCGCTTACGCCCTGGAACGGGAAACGTTCGGGACAAAGATTGCGAATCATCAACTGGTCAAACAGAAGATCGCCGAGATGGAAGCCGATTACTGGATGTCGCATCTGCTTTGGGCGCGCGCCGGTTGGCTCAAGAACGAAGGCCGGCCGAGCGGCCGCGCGACTTCGTTGGCGAAGTGGCAAGCGACCGTACGCAGCGAAAAGGCCGCATCGATGGCCATCGAGGTGCATGGCGCCAACGGCTATTCGAACGACTATCCGGTCGAGCGTTATCTGCGCAACTGCAAAGCGGCCATCATCTACGAGGGTACGCGCGACATTCACACCTTAATGCAGGCCGACTGGGCCTTGGGGCTAAAAAAGGAAAAGCCCGCCCGGAAAACGTTGCCGCCGTGGAAACCTCAAGGCGCTCGTGGGGCGGCTTCCTAAAACAAAGCCGGCTGCTGCCGCATAATATTGAACTCAGCCGCACTGAGGTCTATAGTAACCGCAACGATCAGATCGAGGTGCACGGACCCGATATGCCGCGGATTACCCGTCCAGTCCTGGCCGTTGTTGCGTTGGCCGTTTGTCTGTTCTGCGCCGCTCCCGCTTTCGCGCAAACGCCGTCTTCGATTCAACTGTTCATGCCGAATGGTGGTGGTACGCCAAATCGCAATATCCGAATGAATTTGGTGAGCGACACCGGATTCGTCGACATCGTCGTGACCGACTCCAAGGGCAAGTACCTGCTGCGCACACCGCGGCAATTGTCTGCTTATTACACCGTTACAATTGAGGGTGACGGTCAGACCTTTGGGACAACCACCGCACGTGTTCGATTTGAGGCCAACAATCCAACTGAAGTTGCAATCTTCCTGAATCCTTACGTTCCACCAAAATCTGCGAAGACCGGCGTCATCGATGTTTCAGAGTTCGAAGCGAACATTCCCTCTTCCGCGCGCGCTGCCTACAAACGGGGCATGGCGTTTATCTCGGAAGGAAATCTCGAGCAGGCAATTGACAGTTTTGAAGAAGCAGTCGCCGATTATCCACAGTACGTGCGCGCTTTGAACGATCTCGGCGTGACGTTGATGAAAGTGGATCGATTGGACGAAGCAGCAGAACGGCTGCACGCCGCGGTGGACATTGGCAAACGGCTTTTCCATCCACGCATGAATCTTGGAATTGTGCTCAACCGCCAGCGGAAATATAAGGAAGCAGTTGATGTACTCGACCCGCTCTACCACGAGTATCACACGGTCGTTGAAGTTAACCTCGCGTATGCCGAAGCATTGGACGGCGACAAGAAATTTGCCGACGCGGAAAATGTCTACCGCGCAGTAATGGCCGCGCACAAGATTGACGAAAGAATCTACAACCTGGTCGAGTTCAAGCTCGGTGTGCTCTTGAATCGCGCCGGCCGGTTCCGTGAAGCGGCGGCCGAATTGGAGAATGTGGTCTCGCGCGACGCGACAATCGTGAATGCTCACCTGCAACTCGGCGGCGCCTTAATGCAATTGCAGCGGCTGGATCGAGCGGAGTCGGAGTTGCTTCGGGCGTATGAACTCGGAGGGTCCGCCGCTGGGGCCGCACAGTTGCTGCTTGGACATGTCTACTATCAGCAGCGGCGTTTGAAGGATGCTGAGCGCGCCTTTGAGCAATACTTGAACGATGTTCCTTCAGCCCCAAATGCCACGCAGGTCCGGACGCTGATCGCGACGCTGCGATCTACCAAGAGCTAATCTTCATTTAGCGGTTATCCTTCCGTTTCGCCTTATCGAACCCCCAGGCGAAGCACCTGTTCCACCACTTTTTCAATTCGCAAATCGACGGCAATGTTACGGCCGTCACATTTGAGCCAGGACCTGCTTGGAAAATTGTTTGTCTCGTCTGATACTATGTCTCGCTTTCTAAACTCTTCATCCGTATTAGCTTTTCATCGGAGTCACCTGCCACAGGAGCAAAGATAATGTCTGAATTGAGAACTGAGCGCGAACTGTCTCTCGATTTCTTACGCGTGACTGAGGCCGCGGCCATCGCCGCCGCCCGCACGATGGGCCAGGGCGATCGGAAGTATTCCGATCAAGTTGCCGTCGAAGCGATGCGTGAAGTCATGGACACCGTGCCGATGCGCGGTCGTGTGGTTATTGGTGAAGGTGAACGTGACGAAGCGCCGATGCTTTTTATCGGCGAAGAAGTTGGCGGCGGTTTTGGTGTCGGTGAAGAGATGGCGGCGTCTTGTCCTGAAGTCGATATTGCCGTGGATCCTTTGGAAGGAACGAACCTTTGCGCATTAGGCGCGAACAACGCGATTGCGGTATTGGCAGCGGCTGAGCGCGGCGGATTACTGCACGCGCCCGATATTTATATGGACAAGATCGTTGTCGGTCCGTCGTCGCGCGGTGTGGTCGATATCGACGCACCGGTGAAAGACAACCTGCGCAACATTGCGCGGCGTTTGGGACGCGACATTGAAGACCTTACGGTGATTGTGCTCGACCGCCCGCGTCACAAAAAAATCATTTCTGATGTGCGAGCGGCGGGCGCGCGTATTCGTCTGATTTCCGATGGTGATCTTTCAGCAGGAATCTCTGCCGCGGTCGCCGGCACAAATATTCATGCCTGTATCGGTATTGGCGGCGCGCCCGAAGGCGTGCTGACCGCCGCCGCGATCAAATGTCTAAACGGCGAGATTCAGACGCGTCTGGTTTTCGATGCCGAACGGCTCGGCGTCGATAAAGACAAAGTGCCCCCCGCGAAGGAAGTTATCGAGCGTTTGAAGTCGATGGGCATCAACGATCCGAACAAGGTTTACGACACGGAAGATCTGGCGCCCGGCAAGAAGATCATCTTCGCGGCGACCGGTGTAACAGACGGCGCATTAATGCGCGGCGTGCGCTTCTTCGGTTCAGGCAAGCGCACCCACTCGCTCGTCATGACCAGCGAATCAAAACACATCCGCTTTGTCGACAGCATCCACATCGAAGGCGGACCGGATACAGTAATAAGATTTTAGGGGGATTCAATCTCAACAGACTTTGCCTTGCCCGCCGAAACATGAAGTCCTTTCTTTCGATCGCCCTGGGTCTCGCCGTCGCGCTGGGTGCCGCAGCCCAACTCCCGAAAAAGCAGACGCAGCGCGTTCAGCCATTTCGCGTTGAAGAGAAAACCATTGCGCAAATTCACGCGGCGTTGCGTGCGCGACAGGTAACGTGCCGTGGACTGGTCGAAGCGTACCTCGCGCGCATCAAGGCCTACGATCAGAAAGGTCCGTCCATCAACGCGGTGATGTTGCTCAACCCCGACGCGCTGAAGACGGCGGATGAACTCGATGCGGGGTTGAAGACGGGAGCTCCGATGCGTCCGTTGGAGTGCATTCCCGTCATCGTCAAAGACAACTACGAGACTAAAGGCCTGCGCACGACTGCCGGCTCGCAATCTCTGGCGAACTTCATTCCCACGCGCGACGCGTTCGTTGTGCGAAAGATCAAAGATGCGGGAGCGATTGTTCTTTTCAAATCCAACATGGCCGAATTCGCGTTCACGCCGCTTGAAACCGTGGGCTCGATGCAACCGGGCTACACTTTCAATCCGTATGCCCTCAATCACACCACGGCCGGATCGAGCGGAGGCACAGCGGCGGCCGTCGCGGCGAACTTTGGCGCTGTTGGGTTAGGCACTGACACCGGCAACTCGATCCGTGGTCCGTCGTCGCACCAGAGCCTGGTCGGCATTCGATCGACGATGGGTTTAGTAAGTCGCAGCGGCGTGGTGCCGCTCAACTTTCTGGCGGACGTCGCCGGGCCGATGACTCGCACAGTCGAAGACGCCGCCGTCGTGCTCCATGTGATTGCCGGGCCTGATGCGGCTGATCCAATCACCCTCACCAGCGAAGGACACATTCCCCTGAGCTACTTACCGTTCCTGAAAAAGGATGCGCTCCGAGGCGTGCGACTGGGTGTGCTGCACGCGGCTTACGACCGGCCCACCGCGGATGCCGAAGTGATGGCAGTTTTCAAGAACGCGCTGAACGAACTGAAAGCAGCGGGCGCAGAGATCGTAGATCCGGCCGCCGTCGATGGTTTGCCGCAGCGTCCGCAGAATCCGCTGCCGTGTCGCGGTTTTAAGTACGACCTGGAACACTACTTAACCGAAGCGGGCGCGCCGGTAAAGACGCTCGACGAGATCATCAAAGGCGGAATGTTTCATCCGACGATTCGGCAGCGACTCGAACGCGCGCAAACGAATGACTCTCCGGGCGATGACAGTCCGGGATGCCAGGCCAATCGTGAATATCGCAAAAAGTTTGGGGATGCGGTGCTCGCCACGATGACGAGACTGAAGCTCGATGCGTTTGTGTATCCCACCTGGAGCAACCCGCCGGCGCTTATTGGCGACGTGCGCACCAATCTCGCCGGCGATAACAGTCAGGTCTATGCACCAACCACGGGGTTTCCGGCGATCACCGTGCCGATGGGTTTCACTCGCAGCGGCACTTTGCCCGCGGGTCTGACGATCTTCGGTCGTCCCTGGGACGAAGGCCGCTTGTTTGCATTAGCCTACGCCTATGAACAAGCTACACATCATCGCAAGCCTCCACCAACGGTGCCGCCGCTGAAGCAATCTTTCGCGAGAACTAGAGTGTAGATTCAATTGAGTTTTGAACTGGAGTTAACAAGTGTCCGTAGTGACCGCTAACGACAGAGTCCCACCGTCGAGACTGCGACCTTTTGACTTCGCGGTCGTCATTTGGGCTATCAGCGCTACGGTTACGATAACGATTCTGGCAGCGATCATCGGGGCCCCACTACTTCAGTCCAGCGGCCATCCGACAGTCGCGTTCAAGATTTACGGAGTCTTCAGCTATCTCTGCCATCAAATTCCAGAACGTTCATTTCATGTTGCCGGTCATCAGTTCGCGGTCTGTTCGCGCTGCACGGGATTGTATGCGGGATTCACGATCGCTATTTTGACCTTTCCGTTATTTCGTTCGTTGCGCAACACAGATACACCACGAATTATTTGGTTGTTCGCTTCCGCGTTACCGCTTGCCATCGATTTTAGTCTTACCTACTTCGGAATCTGGCAGAACAATCACTTCACGCGCTTCACCACGGGCGCGTTGTTTGGGGCAGTTGCGGCGATCTTCATTCTGCCGGGCGTGATCGAACTGGGCACAAGGCTCGGCGAATGGTTGAGAAAGTCACACGCACCAACTCTGTGATCGCCGTGGGCATCTGCGCCGGCGTGTTCCCTCCCTGACGGTCGGGCATCTGACACGTTCACCTGTGTTATCCTAACTCGAATTCCTGAACAATTCCCCCCGTTTGTTTCTGATGCTGCCAACTTTTTCAGCACTAAACCGGATTGTTCGTCGCACTGCTGACGACGGTGGCGAGCTGCCGATTCGTGAGGAGTTGTTCAGCATCGAGCGGCTTGAGCATTACGCCGCCGAGATCGCCGGCGAACACAAAATTGCCGAAAAGCCGCACCGTGCACCGCTGCTCTTGCCGCGCCTCGAAGAAAATGGCCGGAAGCTGATCGAAGCATATGACGCGCTGGCCGAGTCAATTCGTAAAGAACACGTTATCTCGCCGGCCGCCGAGTGGTTGGTCGACAATTTTCACATCGTCGAAGAGCAGGTGCGCGAAATTCGCGAAGACCTGCCGCGGGGTTACTACTACGAGCTACCAAAACTCGCCGATGGACCTTTCAAGCGCTATCCACGGATTTACGCATTGTCGGTCGCGCTAATCGCGCACACGGACAGTTTTCTCGATTCGGATACGCTCCGGCGCTTCATCAATTGCTATCAGACAGTTTCACCGCTCTCGATTGGAGAGTTGTGGGCGGTACCCATCTCGCTGCGCCTCGCGCTGGTCGAAAATTTGCGGCGGCTCGCAACGCGTATTGTTTCGTCGCGCGGCGAACGCGAAGAAGCAGACAAGCTGGCCGACAAACTGCTCGACTTTGCCAAGCTCAGTCCACAGGAAATTGTCCCGCACATCTCAGGGCGACTGGGCAAGCGCAAGGTTTTGGGTCGCGCATTCATTGTGCAGCTCATGCAGCGTTTGCGCGAACAAGATCCGGCGGTACTGCCCGCAGTTGAATGGCTGGAAAAGCAACTACACAAGCTTGAGCTTTCGATCCACGACGTCGTCAACGAGGAACACACGCGTCAAGCGGCGGCGCAAGTCACGGTGGGCAATATCATCACCAGCATGCGCCTTTTGTCGACGTTGGACTGGCGCGACTTTTTTGAAACGGTCAGTTTGGTCGACCCGGAGTTGGCCAAGGATCCCGCCGGCGTTTTCTCGCAGATGGACTTTGCGACGCGGGATCGTTACCGGAAAGTAATTGAGCGCATCAGCAAGCGAGCCAAGCGGAGCGAACTCGAGATCGCGCACGCCGCATTACAGTTGGCTGAAGCGGCACATGACAGCGAAGCGCCGTCTCCGGCCAGGCACATCGGCTATTACTTAATTGGCAAGGGTCTGACGCAACTTGAATCGAGCACTGGTTACCATCCACGACTTGATGAACGCCTTGAGCGGGCAGTCGAACGTCACCCCACCGGATTTTATTTGGGCAGTCTCGCGATTCTCACGGTGGGGCTCGTCGCGGCGATATCCGTCACTGTGTACGGAGTTGCAGCAAGTTGGTTTCAGGCTACCGTGGCGGCGTTGCTCACTCTAATTCCCGCCAGCGACTTTGCGATCAGCGTCGTCAACTGGACCATCACACACACTTTTCGACCGCGACTTTTACCAAAGCTGAATTTGACGCGAGGCATTCCGGTTGAAGCTCGGACGATGGTTGTCGTTCCAGTCATTGTTCTTGACGAGCAGACCGTGCAGGAGATGATCGAGAAGATTGAAGTCACTTACCTCGCCAACCAGGACGAAGAGATCTACTGGGCGCTGCTGGGTGACTATGCCGACGCCTCGCACGAGCGGGAGTCTGGCGATGAACAGATTATTGAAGCCGCGCTGCAAGGCATAGCAGAACTTAACCAACGGTATCCAGCGAAGGCGGCAAATCGATTTTACTATTTCCACCGGCGCCGTCAGTGGTGCGAAACAGAAGGCAAGTGGATTGGTTGGGAAAGAAAGCGCGGCAAGCTGCGCGAGTTCAATCGCCTTTTGCGCGGCGCGCGAGATACAAGTTTCACGGTGGCAGACGCCGACGAAGATCTGCTGTCGAAAGTGCGTTACGTCATTACGCTTGACGCCGATACGCAGATGCCGCGCGAGACCGCGTGTCGCCTGATCGGCACGGCGTTGCACCCGCTCAATCAACCGCAGTTCGGCAAGGACAACCGCGTCGTAGACGGTTACGCGATACTGCAACCGCGCGTGAGCATCTCTCTGGAAAGTGCTTCACGTTCGACTTTCGCGCGCATCTTCTCAGGCAACACCGGTGTCGATCCTTATACGACGGCGGCTTCAGATGTCTATCAGGACCTGTTCGGCTCGGGCATCTACACGGGAAAAGGCTTGTACGACGTGGATGTGTTTGAACGGGCGCTCGCTGATCTTGTTCCCGACCAGACCCTGTTGAGTCACGATCTCTTTGAATCGATCTTTGCGCGTGCCGCTTTGGTCACGGACATTGAGTTTCTCGACGATTATCCGCCCTATTACGATTCGTTTGCACGCCGGCAACATCGGTGGACGCGCGGTGACTGGCAGATTGCGGGTTGGCTCGGGCGCACAGTTCGTGACTTCCACGGCCAGAAGCGCCGCAACCAGATCCCAGCCGTTTCACGTTGGCAGATTCTCGACAATTTGCGGCGGAGCTTACTGGCGCCATCGATTGTCTTGTTGCTTCTCGCCGGGTGGACGATTCTGCCGGGATCTGCATGGTGGTGGGCGTTTTTTGTGCTTTTGACGCTCGCCTTTCCTGTGTACGCGCACGTCACCACCGGCCTGCTGATTCATCCGCGCGGCGTTCCCTGGACTAGTCACTTCTGGAGTATCTGGGGTGACGTGCGTACGAACACCGCGCAAATTGGCGTCGAGATTGTGTTTCTGGCGCATCAGGCGGTGCTGATGACAGACGCGATCCTGCGCACGGTTTATCGCAAGTTAGTCTCGCAAAAACATCTCCTTGAATGGATTACTGCGGCAAGTTCTGAGCGTACCAGCAAACACGATCTGCGATCGTTTGTTCATTTCATGTGGCCGGCTGGGGTGATCGCTGTGCTCGGAGCCGTTCTGATCATTTTGACGGACACCGCCGCCCTGCCCGTGGCCACGATTTTTTTGGTGAGTTGGGCGGCCTCTCCGGCCGTGGCGTTTCTGGTGAGCCGGCGTCGTGCGCCCTCAACGTTGCAACTAACGCAGCGAGATATTTGGGCAGCGAGAATAGTCGCGCGCCGCACATGGCGCTTTTTCGAAACCTTTGTGGGTGAAGAAGACCACTGGTTGCCGCCCGACAATTTCCAGGAGGACCCGAAGCCAGTCATCGCCCATCGGACCTCGCCGACGAACATCGGTTTGTTGTTGCTCTCGACGATAGCGGCTTACGACTTTGGTTATGTCGGCCTCATTGAAATGGTCGAGCGGCTCGAGGCTACGCTCGCCAGTCTGCAAAAGCTGCAAAAGTTTCGCGGGCACTTTTTCAATTGGCATGACACGAAAACGCTCGAGCCGCTTTGGCCGCATTACGTTTCGGTCGTAGACAGCGGCAATCTTGCCGGCTGTTTCATTGCCCTGCAGCAGGGGTGCATTGAAATTCCCGACAACCGGCTTCTCGACGAGCGAATTCTCAAAGGACTGACCGACACGCTCGGATCGCTGCAGCAGGATTTATCGAACCTTTCCGCTTCGCGTCAGCGGACCGACGCGATCAGCGTGAAAAGTCTGACCGACGAAATCACCGCGTGTTCCGAAATCCTGAAGTCTCAACCACCGGCTACGATGGCCGACTGGCTAGCGCTGCTCGAAACTGTCAACAAACATGCCATCGCCATTGATGATATTGCGGCGGCGCTTTCGCATACTCACGGCACGGCCGAAGTCGCAGAAGTCAGCTGGTGGAGCAGCGCGTTCCTGCGACAGACACATAACTGCGTTCGCGATGTGAAGATACTCGCTCCCGTTGTCACAAACGCAGATGTGGATGCGCCGCGCGACGAGGCGGCAAAAGTCCCTTCGCTTTCAGAACTGACAGGCGGTGACGAACGCGCAGGCCGAACTGCGAACGAGATTTCAGCCAGACTCGGACAGATTGCGGCTACCGCTCAACGCTTGTTCGACGAAATGGAATTCAAGTTCCTGCTGGACGAAGAGCGCAAAGTCTTCACGATTGGCTACAACGTCTCGGAAGGACGCTCCGATAACTCGTTTTACGACCTGCTGGCGACGGAGGCCCGCGTGGCCAGCTTCATTGCGATCGCGAAGGGTGATGTGCCACAGGAGCACTGGTTCCGCATGGGCCGGCAGCTGACTTCAGTCGATGGCGGGCGCGCGTTGATTTCATGGACCGGCACCATGTTCGAATACCTGATGCCGCTTCTCATCATGCGCGATTACCGCGAAACCTTGCTCGCGGAAACATACGAGGCGGTCGTTTCACGCCAGATCGAATACGGCGGCGAACGAGGCGTGCCGTGGGGCATTTCTGAGTCGGCATATGCCGCCCGCGATCTGCAAATGAACTATCAGTATGGACCATTCGGTGTGCCGGGACTCGGCCTGAAGCGCGGACTGATCGAAGACCTCGTCGTGTCTCCCTACTCGACCCTACTGGCTTCCAATCTTAAGCCGGCCGAGGCGGTGGAAAATCTCCGTGCACTGAGGCGCGAAGGCGCGTTGTCGCGTTACGGTTTCTACGAAGCCCTCGATTACACGCCTGAGCGCGTGAAGAAAGGCGAGCGCTGCACGATCGTCCACGCGTATATGGCGCACCATCAGGGAATGAGCCTAATCTCGCTCAACAATCTGCTCAATCAAAACGTGATGCAGGATCGTTTTCACAGCGATGCGCGGGTGCAGGCGACTGAGTTGCTTTTGCAGGAACGTGTGCCGCGTGGCGTTCCCGCGGCCCACCCGCGCGCTGAAGAAGTCCTGACCAGCCGGGTCGTACGGATCCTCACCGGCCTGGTCACGCGTGCTTACGATACGGCGGACTTGCCGACGCCGCGCACGCAACTGCTTTCCAATGGGAACTACGCGGTAATGATTACGACCGCTGGTGGCGGCTATTCGCGTTGCGGTGACATCGCGGTGACGCGTTGGCGGGAAGATGCAACACGCGATAATTGGGGCAGCTTCATCTATGTTCGCGACGTGCGCAGCGGCGCGATCTGGTCGACCGGTCATCAACCGATTCCCGCCAAAGCGACGAATTACGAAGTGGCGTTTTCGGAGGACAAAGCCGACTTTTGGCGGCGTGATTCCGGCATCGTGACGCACATGGAAGCCATCGTTTCCGCGGAAGACAATGCTGAGTTGCGGCGCGTCACGATGGCGAACTTCTCGAATCGTCCGCGTGAAATTGAACTGACGAGCTATGCAGAAGTTGTATTGGCGCCACAAGCGAGCGACGTCGCGCACCCCGCTTTCAGCAACCTTTTCGTCGAGACGGAATTTCAGGGTCGTTACAACGCGTTGTTCGCGCGACGTCGTCCGCGTTCATCCGAAGACCCGCCGACCTGGGGAATTCATGTGCTCGCGAGTGCTAGTGAAACGATCGGCGGAATTCAGTTCGAAACGGATCGATCGCGTTTTCTAGGTCGGGGTCACGCGCCTTCCGATGCGATTTCAATCGTCGCGGACCAACCGCTCTCGAATACCGTCGGGGCAGTGCTCGACCCAATCTTCAGCTTGCGCTGCCGCGTTCGCTTGCAGCCGAATGAAACCGCGCAAATTGTCTTCACCACCGGAATCGCTGATTCGCATGAGCATGCACTGGCACTCAGTGAGAAGTATTACGACGCCGGCATCTTCGAGCGCGAGTCGCGCCTGGCGTGGACGCGTGCCCAGGTGGAAATGACGCACCTGCATATCGATCCGGAAGAAGCTCACCTGTTTCAGAGGCTCGCCGGTCGCATTCTGTATTCCGATCCCTCTTTGCGGCCGACTCCGCACGTGCTGGCGCTGAACAAACTGTCGCAGTCGCGTCTTTGGGCACACGGCATCAGCGGCGATTTGCCGCTCGTGATTTTGCGGCTCGAGCGCGAAGAAGATGTGCCGATGGCGAAACAACTTTTGCGCGCGCAACAGTACCTGCGATCCAAAGGGCTGCAATTTGATCTCTTGATTCTGAACGATCATCCGACCGGCTATGCCCAGTCGCTTCAGGATTCGTTGCAGCTGGCGGCGCGTACTTCCGGCGCGCAGGCGCTGATCGACAAATCGGGTGGCGTGTTCATTCGTCGATCAGATCAACTCCCGGAAGATGAGCGCATCCTGCTTCACGCGGTCGCGCGGCTGGTGATCGTCAGCGAGCGTGGCTCGCTCGAAGATCAATTAGTGCGACGACCAGCAGAAGAACCTCTGCCGCCGGCTTTTCAACCGCGTGCCGCTTCCCAGACGGATGCTGAAGCGCCGCTCGAGATTCCGAAGCTCTCGTTCTTTAACGGGGTCGGCGGTTTTGCGCACGGTGGCCGCGAATATGTGGCGACGCTGGGCGAGGGGCAATGGACGCCTGCGCCGTGGTGCAACGTGATCGCCAATCATCCGGATTTTGGTTTCCTCGTGACGGAAACCGGCGGGGGCTTCACCTGGTCGGTGAACAGTCATGAGAACCGTTTGTCGCCGTGGTCGAACGATGTAGTCAGCGATTCACCGGGCGAAATAATTTATTTGCGCGATGAAGATTCCGGCGCAACCTGGACACCGACGCCGTTGCCCGTTCGTGAAGCCGCGCCCTACCTGATTCGTCACGGGCAGGGCTACACGGTTTTTGAGCACGCCAGTCACGGCATCTCGCAGGAACTGCTTCTGTTCGCGCCTTTGGATGAGCCGATCAAAATTTCGTTGTTGCGCTTGCGGAATCGCAGCGAGCGTCGGCGTCGTCTTTCGATTACGAATTATGTCGAGCTAGTCCTGGGTGTCGATCGCGCCGCGTCCGCGCCGCACGTTGTCACTGACATTGAAGAGCAGCAGGGGGCAATCTTTGCGCGAAACTCTTACAACAACGAATTCGGCGATACCGTCGCGTTTGTCGGCACCAGCGAACAACGGTTCACGATGACCTGCGACCGGAAAGAGTTCATCGGCAGAAACGGGAGCCTGGCGGCGCCCGCTGCGCTGCGACGTACAGGCCTCGGTGGCCGCGACGGAGCAGGGTTGGATCCATGCGCCGCAATTCAAACCAGCGTGGAACTCGCGCCCGGCGAGTTGCGCGAGATTATTTTTCTGTTTGGCGAAGGCAATTCAATCGAGCATGCGCGCGAAGTAAATTCGAGATTTCGCAATTCGCAGGTGGTGAACGAAGCCTTTGAGCGCGTCCTGGATTGTTGGGAGCAGACGCTCGGGACGATTCAGATCAAAACGCCGGACGCCTCGCTCGACACGCTCGTCAATCGTTGGCTGCTTTATCAGGTGCTCGCGTGTCGCGTCTGCGGTCGCTCGGCCTTCTATCAATCAAGCGGCGCGTTTGGCTTTCGCGATCAGTTGCAGGATGTCATGGCGCTCGTTTACTCGCGACCGGAAGTTGCACGCCGGCAAATCGTGCTGGCGGCTTCGCGACAATTCAAGGAAGGTGATGTTCTTCACTGGTGGCATGAACCGACAGCGCGCGGCGTGCGCACGCGATTCTCAGATGATTTGCTATGGTTGCCATTTGTGGTGGCACATTACGTCAATGTCACGGGTGATCGATCTGTGCTCGATGAAACGGTGACGTTCCTCGAAGCTGATCCTCTGAAAGAGGATGAGGTCGAAGCTTACATTCAACCGAAGGAGTCGTCGGAATCGGGATCGGTGCTGGAACACTGCGCGCGCGCCATCGATCGCAGCCTTAAATTAGGCGAGCATGGCCTGCCGTTAATGGGGTCGGGCGATTGGAACGACGGCATGAATCGCGTTGGGTGGAAAGGCAAAGGCGAGAGTGTGTGGCTCGGCTGGTTCCTCTGCACAGTGCTGGCAGGGTTCGAGCCGCTGCTCGTGTCAGAACCGGCAGCGATAGCGACCGGATCAAAGGAGCGATTTGAGCAACGGCGCTCAACCTATGCAATCCACCTCGAGAATCTGCGCAAAGGACTCGAGAAAGCGTGGGATGGCGATTGGTATCGCCGCGCCTATTTTGATGATGGGACGCCGCTCGGGTCAGCGCAAAACGACGAGTGCAGGATCGACTCAATCGCGCAAACATGGGCTGTCATGTCTGACGTCGCGGACTCTTATCGCGCCCAGCGCGCGATGACCGCCGTCGAGCAGTATTTGGTGCGACGAGGTGACGGCCTGATCATCTTGTTCACTCCGCCGTTCGACAAGAGCAAACTCGATCCGGGATACATTAAAGGCTATGTTCCGGGCGTGCGCGAAAACGGCGGGCAGTACACCCATGCCGCGTTGTGGACAGTCATCGCATTCGCGCTGCTCGGAGACGGCGACCGCGCCGGCGAGTTGTTTGGCTTGTTGAATCCCATTAATCACGCATCGACGCGCGCGGGTCTGCACAAATACAAAGTTGAACCGTATGTCGCGCCCGGCGATGTCTACGCTGTGCCACCGCACACTGGCCGTGGCGGTTGGACCTGGTACACGGGATCGGCCGGGTGGATGTATCGCGCCGCGATCGAATACATTCTCGGCTTTAAGCTGGAGGGCGATCGCCTGCGTATCGATCCCTGCATTCCACGTTTCTGGCGGGAATTCGAAATCACCTATCGTCACGGAAAAACGACCTACGAAATCAAAGTTGAGAACCCGCATGCGCTTTCGCGCGGCGTGGCCTCAGTGAGAGTTGACGGACAAGAACAACGCGAAGATCAAATCACCTTAAAAGATGACGGGCAGACGCATGAGGTTCAAGTCGTGCTTGGTGAAAAGATGGCGACGGAAGAACCGGACGTGCCAACGCTCTCCACTGAGAAAGTTCACACATAAAAAGGCAGGAGCCGAAACTCCCGCCTCAAAAAACTCAAAGTTGTGATCTTAGTTACGCGCGGGCGCGGGCCACAAGTTCGGGTGAAACCTCTTCGTGCTTCTTTGCCGCGGCTCGATTGCCGTTGTCGGATGCGCTCGCCGCAGGCCTGTCGGCCGCGCGTTCTTCCTGCTCACGAACGTAAGTGAGCCAGGGTCCGGGGGCCGGACGCTCGCCTTTTGTGATCTCGAAAAACATCTTCTGGATTTTGGCAGTGATTTCGCCGCGCTTACCGTCGCCAATGGTGATGCGATCGACGGAACGAATCGGCGTAATCTCAGCGGCGGTACCGCTGAAGAAGAGTTCGTCGGAAACATACAACGCAGCGCGCTGAATGCTACGCTCTTTGATTGTGATGCCCAGTTCACCGCAAATCTGAATCACACTGTCGCGCGTGATGCCGGGCAGCACTGAAGACGAAAGCGGCGGAGTGTTCACGACGCCGTTCGCTACTACGAAAATGTTTTCGCCGGACCCTTCGGAGACATAGCCGCGGTCATCGAGCGCGATGCCTTCGGCAAAGCCGTTGACCAGCGCTTCCATCTTGATCAACTGCGAGTTCATGTAGTTCGCGCCGCTCTTGGCCATCGGCGGCAGCGAATTCGGGCTCAGTCGGTTCCAGCTTGAGACACAAACATCGACGCCTTTTTCAATTGCTTCGTCACCGAGGTATTTGCCCCAATCCCACGCGCCGATGTAGCAAGCCAGCGGATTCGGAAACGGATTGACGCCGAACGCCGGTCGCTCTTCATCCAGGCTGCGAAAGAGAATTGGTCGGATGTAACACTGGTCAAGACCGCTGCGACGCACCAGTTCAACAGCGGCGTCACAGAAATCGTCGACACTCCACTCATGATCCATGCGGAACACTTTCGCCGAATTTAGAAAGCGTTGCATGTGCTCGCGCAGACGAAAAACCGCCGGACCGCGCTTAGTCGCGTAGCAGCGAATTCCTTCAAAAACGCTGGAGCCGTAGTGTAGGACGTGCGACATTACATGCACACGCGCGTCAGCCCATTTGATGAACTCGCCGTCGTGCCACACCACGTCACAAATACGCGGAGTGCTGACGTCCTTTTTCTTATCGCCCATTGAATACATCGGATGTGGTTCTCCTTTAGAGAGCTAAAGCAGTTCGAACCCGCGAGACGTGCTTAAAAGAGTGAATTGACAAAGCACGATACTCTAAGTTTGACGCGGTTTGCAAGACTCCCACTCGTGAAAACATTTGTCACAAAATCATAGCAAAACGAATGATTTGGCGGCGGTGACTTAGGTCACAAGACTGCTTACGACCAGCAGCACGAATTTTGAAGTTCGGCTTGATAATCGGGGCAGTGCTCCGTACGATTCAGCCTGAACTTGCAATCAAGTAACACTGTCAACGAGCATCAATTTCCCGCGTTTTGGCGCGCGCCGAACCATGTTGCGCCGATTATTCTGGCGGTAACACTGATGGTTTTTGACGCGAACTGTGGAGGCCATTTGAGCAACAATCAGCAACCAGCGAACTCTGGAACGTCATCAACGACGACTGATCCCCTTTCGATTCATCGTCGTGCAATCATCGTGGACATGCACGCAGATACTGTGCAGCGGGTGATCGATGAAAATGTCGACATCAATCAAAGACTGAGCGACGGACATCTTGACGCGGTGCGCGCGAAGGAAGGCGGACTCGATGCTCAGTTCTTCTCGATTTGGGTCGAGCCGCAGTTATTCGGCGGAGGCGGTGCATCAGCGATGAAGCGCGCGGACATTCAGATTGAGGCGATTCACGATTTGGCAATCAAGCATCCGGAAACATGGGAAATGGCAACGACGGCTGACGATGTGCGGCGCGCGTCCGCGGATGGAAAGATCGCGGCGCTGATGGGTCTCGAAGGCGGCTACGCGATCGACGAAAAAATCGAGAACGTGCAGCGCTATTACAACCTGGGTGTGCGCTACATGTCGCCGGCGTGGAGTGTGAGCACAAGCTGGGCCGGCTCATCCGGTGATGCGGTTGGTGAAACGCGTGGCTTGAGCGACTTCGGCAAACTGGTCGTGCGCGAGATGAATCGGTTGGGAATGATCGTCGATGTCTCGCACGTCTCAGACAGGACCTTCTGGGACATCGTGAATACTTCGACGAAGCCGGTCGTCGCGACGCATTCCGGATGTCGCGCAATCGCGAACGTGCCCCGAAATCTGACGGACGACATGATTAAGGCGCTCGCGAAAACGGGCGGCGTCGTGAACGTGATCTTCTATCCGGAACACATTGAGCCGGGTTGGAGCGAGAAGAAAAAGAAAGTTGATGGTGACATCGCGTCGCTTGTTGAGCGCGCTTCTGCTGAAGAGCAGGGAAATGTGGCGCAGAAGAAACTCGCGCGTGATCGCGTGCGCGCACAGGAATACCTTAAACGCCTGCCGCCCGTTTCGGTCTCGCGCATCGTGGATCACATCGATCACATCGTGAAGCTTGTCGGCATCGATCACGTCGGCATTGGATCGGACTTCGACGGCGTGCAGGCCGTGCCCGCGGACATGAAGTCAGTTGCGGATCTGCCGAACTTAACGAAAGAACTTTTGCGGCGCGGCTATTCGGAGTCTGACGTTGACAAGATACTTGGCGGAAACATGCTGCGCGTGATGGAAGAAATGATTCATTGATTCATCGGTTCATTGAAACATTGGCTTTTTGTAATGCCTTACTCCCGGAGGTAGTACAAATGTACCAGGCTGAGGAGCTAAAAAAGAGAACCAAGCAATTCGCAATTCGCATCGTCAAACTCTTTCGCTCGTTGCCGCGTTCGGAAGAAGCTCGAATTATCGGCAGACAGATGCTTCGTTCAGGCACGTCCGTCGCGGCGAACTATCGCGCCGTGTGCCGGTCTCGCTCAAAGGCTGAATTTGTAGCAAAGATCGGCGTCGTTGTTGAAGAAGCGGATGAAACAGTGCTCTGGTTGGAATTGCTTGTCGATACTGAAATCATGTCGGCGAAAAGGATGGAGAAACTTATTCTCGAAGCAAATGAGTTACTCGCCATCTTTGCAGCGTCGCAACGGACCGCACGAACGAAACACGCTCAATGACTCAATGAACCGATGAAACAATGAAACAATGAAAAAACCTCCTCGCATCGGAGCGCACCTGCCGATCAAACATGGCCTTCACGAGTGTTTGTTGCTCGCGGAGGAACTCAGGTGCGACGCCGTCCAACTCTTCTCGCGTAATCCGCGCGGCTGGAAAGCGAAGGCGCTCACCGATGAATCCATCGCTCTGTTTCGCAAAGCACGGAAGCAAACGAAAATCTCGCCGGTCCTGATTCATGCAAATTATCTAATTAACCTGGCGGCCGCGGACGAAATCATTCTGCTGAAATCGATTGACTCATTTCGGGAAGAAGTCGAACGCGCGATTGCGCTCGGAGTCGATTACCTGGTCGTGCATCCGGGCAGCGCGCGCGGTTGTCCCGAACAGGATGCGCTCGAGATTTGCGCGCTGAGTTTGCAAGTGGCTTGCAAAGGTTTGCGATTCGGGAAATTGCGCATTCTGCTCGAAAACACGGCCGGACAGGGCGAATGCATCGGTCATCGTTT